>Ga0129316_1000207_pt1 | contig 40708 bp, 31 predicted proteins | sample Cm1ome_2_FD_94429 | JGI IMG/M metagenome (GOLD analysis project Ga0129316, IMG submission 94429) | Eastern black-and-white colobus group fecal microbial communities from Wisconsin, USA - Cm1022B metagenome | ecosystem: Host-associated > Mammals > Digestive system > Large intestine > Fecal...
GGTTTGTTTGCCAGAATCATTGGCAAAATTAGTGCACTTACCATTCTGCAATACGTAAACTTCATTAACGACAAGCCCATTGGCAGAATTAAGTATGCATTAAATTAATTCCGCCAACAGGTGTATTTACTCTTTCCTTAAATCTGTCATATCCTCGACTTGCGTCGTATTTTTCTTTTTCGCTTTCGGATATGGCGGATATCCAAAGCTCCTTCATATGGTCAAAATATAAAGCGTTCGACTCGGATTCGCTAGCCCATTTTTTTAGTATGGCCAGTTCGTCTTCGCCAATTTCGTCCATAAGATAGGAGACTATCAAAGCATCTATTTCATTTTGTTGCATCTTATAAGCTTGCTTTCTTCAATATTGACTATTCTTGTCGTCGGGTGTGTGAATAATCATTTTTTCCAAGTCTTATATATAAGACACGGGGATCCTGTTTTCGGGTAGTCGAATTTTACTTTTTTTATTAAATTATTTTTGTTTAACTTTGCGAAGTCGTCGGGTGATTGAATATGATTTCTTTCTGGGTGGAATTAAAGTATGTACTCAATAAGAAGTTTTATGCGAAATCACTTTTTTCTTTTTTTATTTATCGTCGTGCCCTTTTTGTTCTCTTGCAGTAGAACAGAACCTCAGGTTACCATATATGGTACAGGGGATAACGATTATTTTTCCCTTATTAAAAAGGAGAGAATCCCGTATTCACTATGTCCAAGCATAAGGGAAGCTATTGAAACTGCCCCTGAAAAGACGGGCGTGATGCTCTTTTATGATGGCTCTTCTGATTCCGGTAATGTACTGACGGAAGAGGATATAAAAAGAATTAAGGAAAAATCTTTGCGCGTCTTTGTGGAATGCCCGATCATATATGGGAAATACGCCAGCGACTTGAAGGACACATTGAAGCTTGAACGAATCGTGGTCAAAGATTCACTTGGTGTGGACTTACCCGCACTTAGTCTTATGTCATTTAATAATGCCATCATTAAAGGTATGCCGGTTAAGCCGGATTCGGTGTTGCTTGTTGCGGCTAAGGTGGCAGGCTTTGACACTGCGTTCTACGGACTTGAGAATACACCGTCTTATCCGGTTCTGTTTTTTACCGAGGATGGTATTTTGATGGCCACTACACGTATCAGCGAATTTGCACATCAACGCTTTACGCCGTCGGCTAGAATTAAGGCGCTTCTTGAACATATATATGGCTATGTAAGCGGTAGTGACGTAGAATTTGATGATTTTCATCTGCTTGTAAATCCTGCATATTCCCGTACAGCTCCTTTGAAGAAAAATGCCCGTGCAGAGAGTGTAAAGAGGGGTATAGAGTGGTATTATAATGGACATTTTTTAGTGGATGCCTCTTGGAAAGACGAATATGTAGGACGATATATGGGTGATGGAACCATGCCGGTAGGCCCGGAGGTTCCGGCTGGTTTTGCCAACGGTGATGGTTCTTTGGGAGTACTCGAGGGACATATGTCAAGTATAAATAGTGATGGTTCTCAAAAATATAGATATTGGATGAGGGCTGACGTTCAAGGCGAAAGTGCCTATGCCTTTGCCAGTGCTTCTTCATTATTGGGTAATAGAGAATATGCAAGAGTTTCGGATAATTTGTTAAATTATTCGTTTAATGAATATAGAGATGGTGTAAGAAATGACCCGGCATCTCCTACTTATGGCCTAATCGGATGGGCATATACTCATAAAGGAACTTATTATGGCGATGATAATGCTCGTTATCTTTTGGGTGCGCTGGGTGCTACTGCCTATCTCGGTACAGATAAATATGATAGGAAAATCATAGAGGGTATTCTAGGTAATTTCAGAACAAGTGGAACTAATGGGTTTAGAGGTGGTTCTCTTCTTGATGTGGATATTCAGCGTCGTGGTTGGCAAGATTATTATCATTCACCTACCGTTAATTTGCATCCTCATTTTGAATCTTGGTTATGGGCTTGTTATTTATGGCTTTACGCTCAAAGTGGAGAGAAAGAATTGCTTGAAAGAGTAGAGAGAGGCGTTAGTATGATGATAGCCGGCTATCCTGATGATTGGTCTTGGACTAATGGCATTCAGCAGGAAAGAGCTCGTATGATTCTTCCGCTTGCGTGGTTGTACAGGGTAAGCCCTACTCCGGAACATAAACAATGGCTTGATTATATGGCTGGTGAATTATTGAAAAACCAAGTTGAATGTGGTGGAATCCGTGAAGAATTGGGCAATCCGTCCAAGAGTTCATTTGGCAAGACTCCATCAAATGAGGCATATGGAATAACCGAGGCTCCGTTGATTTTTGATAATGGCGATCCAGTAGCAGATATGCTTTATACTACAAATTTCGCTTTTGTAGGTTTATGTGAAGCTGCTGCTGCGACGGGCGATGCCAAATATATTCAGTCTGTAAACAAAATGAGCGATTTCCTTACAAGAATACAAGTGAGAAGCGATCAGTTTAAGAGTGTGGATGGTGCTTGGTTCAGGGCTTTTGATTATGATGCTTGGGATTATTGGGCATCCAATGCCGATGCAGGATGGGGGGCTTGGAGTACTTTGACCGGGTGGATACAGAGCTGGATCGTGGGCACTCAGGCGCTGCTTGAGAAGAATACCTCACTTTGGGAATTGGCCAATTCAAAACAACTGTCCGAAGGACTGGCTGACGACATCTGGTCAGAAATGATAGGAAACGATTAATATGCTCAGCCCATCGGATAATGATTCTCTAGTACAGAGATTAAAAAATGGTGAAGATGCTGCTTATAAGGAACTTTATGAGCAGCATTACACCGTTTTGTGTCATTATGCGGCATCTCTCCTTCGTGACGATGTCCTGGCCGAGTCTATAGTAAGTGATGTGATTTATGCTTTGTGGCAAAATCATTCTAGTCTTTCCATATACTCGTCCTTGAGGGCATATCTTATGACGGCTGTAAGGAATCGGTGTCTTAATCACCTTAGGAGGACATCGTGTCAGCCTTTATCTCAAACATATGATCAGGTAGTGGATTCGAATGGAAATCCGCTTGGAAAAATGCTTGACAGGGAATTGGAAAACACTATAATGGCTGCGATGTCGGAACTCCCCGGCAAAACAAAGTCCGTATTCGAATTAAGCCGGTTTGAGCGGAAAAGCTATGATGAGATTTCGGCTATTATGAATATGAGTCCTAATACTGTTAAATATCATATAAGCCAAGCGCTAAGGATATTAAATGAAAAATTGAAAAAGTATTTCGACGGGTGTTAGTCTTTTATCTTGCAATTTGACGTTTTCTGTCAAAACTTGACAAATTATACTGTTAAACTCCCGATTTCCCGCTGGATTGTTTTGATTCCAAAATAAAGTGTTATATTTGCATCGTCATAGGGGAATTCGCGTAAGGGATGACAACCCTTTCTGCTTCGGCAGTTTCGAGCCCCTGCAATTTAGCCACCGTTTTTGCGGTGGTTTTTTTATTCTCCCAGTGCGGTGATGCAGTACTGTATCTTGTTGCCGGATTTTTGTACGCCGACAGTCATCTTGATGTTGTCCATAGTATAGATCTTTTATTCGATGCAAATATATTTAAATTTTATTGTCCACAAACAATAAAAGCGATAAAAGTGCCATTTTTATTGTTTATAGACAATAAATCTTGGATTCTTCTTTTGCGATCTGAATGGTAGCACTATCAGGAAATCGTTGAGAGGAAGAATCTTTCCTATATTCTTCAAAACAGAAAGTTCAGAAACGGGTCGACGCGCTACTGCTTGAAGCTCACAATAATCCGAGCACCAAGTATATCTTGTGCGACTTGCGGAGTCAGGTTCTTGATAAGGAACAGTACTACCGGATAGCGGAACTCTTCCGAAAAGCGGGGGAGTATCACATCGGGAATTTCATTATGCCCATCACGATCGCGATACCTTGAGACTATACCATTAACAGAACACAAGAGCATTCCGAAGCCCCTATAGTTTGCTGCGAGCGAAAATATTCGTATATTTGCAACCCTCTCCTGTAAAAACGAATAGGTGAATATAAAGAAAGTAATAACTCAGGCTGTCAAATTCTCCTTGACATCTTTATTCGGAACGGCCACGGACACACTAGTCCTGTGGCTTTTGACTACGTTCGCATTCGGGCCAAGTCACTTCGAACAATACGTACTTTCCCCACTCATCTCATTCGAATGCGCAGTGATAGTGAACTATTCCGTAGCCTTTTTCTACGTGTGGAGAGACAGGATAAACATCTTCTCCATAGGTTCCTATCTAAGCCATTTCTGGAAATATAACCTGTCCTGCATCTCGGCCTTTATCGTGAAGATGCTGCTGCTTAATGCCATAGCATTCGCCACCAAGTGGGACCCGGTTATCTGTAACCTGCTTGCGCTCTGCGCCTCAGGATTACTTAACTTCGTGCTTAACGAGTTCGTGATTTTCCGAAAGTCTTCTTCTGGTAAAGAATTAAAAGAAGACAACTGACGGCCATTCCCGTGCTGTCAGCTATGAAATCTCCCAATTCCTGACTTCTGTTAGGGCTCAATCCCTGTATGATTTCGGTACTTCCCGCCAGCACCAGTCCGCATAGGAATATGGCAAGTATCACTAGATACGAACGGCCGAGTCTGTCCCATTCCCTTTTGAAAGACATAAATAGTAGGATAGGAAGAGGTGCGAACATGCTGAAATGGACTAGTTTGTCTGCCGGAATGAAAAAATCCCAATTCGTAACCGTAGGAAATGCATCCGGCGGAGCAAAGCACAGATAACCTAACGCTCCTAGATACAGGAGTGTGAGCGTGCGCCAAGTCCATTTGCCGTTCTTTATCATAGTGTCTGCATGCTGTAAAGTTTCTTATAATAGCCGTCCTTTTTGATAAGCTGCTCGTGAGTTCCGCTTTCCACTATCTTTCCATTATCCATTACCACGATCATATCTGCATTTTTAATGGTAGAAAGTCTATGCGCTATGGCTATGGTGGTACGGTTCGACATAAGCCTGTCGAGAGCCTGCTGTACGAGTTTCTCCGATTCGGTGTCGAGCGAAGCCGTGGCCTCGTCGAGAATCAAGATAGGAGGGTTTTTAAGGATGGCACGGGCGATGGAAATTCTCTGTCTCTGGCCTCCCGAAAGTTTCGAACCTCTGTCACCGACGTTTTCGTTATACCCTTCGGGCTTCTCCATAATGAACTCGTGGGCATTGGCGATTTTCGCTGCGGCGATGACCTGATCGAGCGTAGCATTCTCCACACCGAAGGCTATATTATTGAAAATGGTATCGTTAAACAGGATAGGTTCCTGGTTTACATTACCTATGAGCGCACGCAGGCTTTTTGTCGACAAGTCCCTTACATCGTAGCCATCGACGCGGATACAACCCTCGTTAACATCGTAGAAACGTGGAATCAAGTCTACCAGCGTGGATTTGCCGGCACCGCTCGCGCCCACGACCGCCACGGTCTTGCCCTTAGGAATGGACAGGCTCACGTCGTCCAGAATCGTGCGGCTTCCGTCATAAGAGAAAGTTACGTTCTCGAAATCGATGCTCTTTTCGAACTCTTTGATGACTATAGGGTTCTCCTTTTCTACGAGAGGGTTTTCAGCCCCTAAGATCTTGTCGATTCTCTCAGCCGATGCCAATCCCTTCGGAATCGAGTATGCTGCCTTCGAGAGATCCTTGAATGGCTGTATGATGCTATAGAGAATGGTCATATAAGACATAAACGCAGGTGCATCTATGGTCGCATCGGAACCCAAGATAAGGGTGCCCCCGAACCATAACACTATGGCTATCATTATACTACCTAAAAGTTCGCTCACCGGATGCGCACTTGCCTGGCGTATGCCTACTTTATTATTCTTCTGGCGCATGCCCTCGGTCACCTTCTCGAAACGTCCGGTCATCTTCTTCTCTGCCAGGAAGGCCTTTATGATGCGAAGTCCGCCCAATGTCTCCTCGACCTGGGACATGGTGTCGCTCCAGTACTGCTGAGCCTCAAGTGAACGCGCCTTGAGTTTGCTGCCTATGGCGGTCATCACGAGCATCATAAGCGGCGCGAAAACCAGCGTAAAGAGAGTCAGTTGCCAAGACATCGCGAACAGCACGGAAAGGTAGATGATGATGAGAATAGGGTTCTTGATCAACATCTCCAGAGTGCTGGTGATGGAATATTCCACTTCCTGCACGTCACCACTCATTCGGGCCAATATGTCACCCTTTCTCTCTTGAGAGAAAAACCCGATGGGAAGAGAGATAATCTTTTTGTAAACCTGCATTCTCATATCGCGTACGATACCGTTTCTAAGCGGTACCATAACTGCCGAAGCACCGAAATAGCAGGATGTTTTGATAAGGGTAATGACGCAGAAAAAAAGACATAGCATCAAAAGCACGCGACTCTGACCGTAAGCTCCTATCAGATTACCCACATAGTAGTAGACGTTATTCGTAACACCCGAAAAATCCGAAACCTCACCCCACGGAACGAAATCGTAGGTGGCTCCGGAAGTGTCGAATAGTATCTTCAGGATAGGGATGAGCAGGGAAAAAGAGAATACGTTAAACACCGCTGACAAGATGTTCATTATTACTGAACCACCCAAGTAGCCGGTGTAAGGCTTGGCATATCTTTTAATTATCTTCCAGAATTCTTTCATAATATGATTAATGATGAAGGCGTTCTTCGCGGGAGCGTCTGAAGCCTAATGTTTGAATTGTCGCTGATGGCGGTCTTGGCCGATTCGTAGGCCAGTTCCGGCGTGTTGTTATTTTCGCTCAAGTGGCACAGAAACAGGTTCTTAAGCCCCGGATGCATAAAGCTTTTGATGGCCGATGCACAATCGTCATTACTGAGGTGGCCGTTCCCGTTCAGGATGCGGCTCTTCAGCTCTTGCGTGTAGGGCCCGTTCAGGAGCATCTGCCTGTCGTAATTGGACTCCAGTACCACCGAATCGGCCTGCGAGCAGAATTGGACCGCTTCCTGGGTCATCCCGCCGCAATCGGTAATGTGGACGTAGTGCGTGTCTCCTATGCAGATCGCGAATCCCACGGTCTGCGTGGCATCGTGAGGAACCACGAAGTACCTGACCTTGATTTTCCCTTCTACCACCTCGTTCCATTTGTTTTCGGCCAATACGTTCCTGCACCCGCTTATGTATTCGTGCGTCATAAAGTGCCGGGAGAGCGACTTGTGCAGCTGCTCCGTAGCCCAAACCGGCTTGCAGAGATGCTTGCAGAAGGAACCCAATGAGCGAATATGGTCCAAGTGGTCGTGAGTTAGGAGGATGGCGTTGAAATCGTCAAAGCTCAATCCGTCCGCAAGCAGCTCCTTTTTCACTCGCCTCGGGCTTACTCCGGCGTCTATGAGCACGCCGTGCCTTCCGGACTCGTCCTCGAGCCCGAGATAGTAGCAGTTTCCGCAGCTCCCGGAAGAAAAGCTTTTGAAAATAACCTTACTCTCCATTCTCCTTACAATATTTATTTATAACGCTATACGCGTCCTTGATTCCTAATTCGCCGGCTCTAGAAAGGTCTATGCATCCCTTCTCCCTATCCTTTATGAAGATAAGGACCAGTGCCCTGTTATAGTAGGCGTTACCCATCTGAGGATACTCCGAAATGGCCTTGTCGTAGTATTCCAGAGCCTTTACCATCTGGGAGTTAAGCGTGTAGAGGTTACCCAAGTTAAAGTGGATATACGCTATGTCTCCCTTTATGCCATCTGCCTGAAGGAGGTCCTCTATGGCTTCGCTGTAGTCGTACTGGCGGTCTATTCTGTCGCTGACCCTAGTCTTCGCGGCTCCCTGATCGTCCATAGACAGGGTCTGCACGCTATTTTCTATGGAAGCGATGAAATCTATCATCTCCGCTTTCAATACGGCTCTGTTCATCAAATAGAAGGCCTTGTTAGCGTCGTCCGCCTTCTCTATGGCGAGGTTGTACTCATTAAGCGCTATGTTGTATTGTTTTTCCTGAACGGCCTTTATGCCCTTAAGGAAGTAGATGTCAGCTCTCTGGCTCGAATATCCGAACAAGCTTCCGGCAGGGGCGACGGTCGAATTGGCCTGGGAAATCTTCACAGGAACCTCGCTTCCCTCCACGAAAGTGGTGATGGCGCTGTTCTCGTAACCCCACTTGAGGGCTTGTCTTTCGGACGGCTTGGATTCCGCGAAGGCGACTCTGTAAAGCGGTTTGAGCTTGATGTTTACGTCTCTGTTCTGCAGCAGCTCGTCGTCGAAGTCCTTCTTCGCGAATTCCGCGTCGAGCGAAAGCAGGGAGTTATATTTACGCGTGGTGTCGGCAAATGAGCCGCTTTCCTTATTCGAATTATATTCTTGTATCTTTTTCTGCGCGGTCAGGTAGTCGGCCTTGCTCTGCTTCTTCATACCGAGCAGGTTTTCCACATAAGAGCGGTTCTGGTAGGCCTTCGCGAAGTCGGGGTAGAGTTCGATGGCCCTGTCGTAGTCGTGAAGCGCACTTTTCAGACGCCCCAGCTCTATAAGGCAGGCCGCTCTGTTGAAGTAGGCCAACACGTTGTTAGGGTTAATGTTAAGGACTCTATCCATATCGTCGAGCGCCCCTTCCAAATCTCCCAGCTGCATCTTGATGAGACTCCTGTTATAGAGGGTCAGCGCGTTCCCCGGCTCGTATTCCAGCACCTTGTCCAGGTCTTTCATCGCCAAAGCATAGTTCTTCTTCTCGAAGTTCATCAGGGCCCTGTTGAAATAGGCCAATGTGTTATCCGGGTCGAGGTCTATGGCCTTGTTCATATCTTCTATGGCCAATTCGAAATCGTTCCCCTGGGCATAGAGCCTGGCCCTTCGAATGTAGCCCTCAGGGTCGAACCTGTCCAGCTTTATGGCTTTGTTATAGTCGTTTAGAGCCTTGAGCGTGTCTCCTATGAAAAGATATGATGCGCCCCTGTTAAGATAGGCCGACGGGTCGTCCTTCTCGAACCTGAGGTATTTGTCGAAATCTTCTATCGCCAGATCGAATCTTTGTGAGAGAAAGTAAGTTACGCCACGGCTAAAATATAGTCCGGTGTTACCCGGGCGAAGTTCAATGGCCCTCTGCAGGTCGTCGAGCGCCAAGTCGTATTCGCCGAATCGGCTCTCGGTTATGGCTCTGTAGTGGTATCCGTTAGTGAATATGGGATTTATCCTTATGGAGTGGTCGAAGTCGTTCTGCGCCCCGCGAAGGTCTCCCAGGTTGAACTTGGCGATGCCTCTGTAAAAGTATGTCCAGTAGGAGTTTGTGTCCAGCTTGGCCAGGATGTTGAACTGCTCTATGGCGCTTTGGTATTTGCCGTCTTGAAGAGCGAGTCGTCCGCGAAATTCGAGCACGTCCTTATCCCACTGCGCGCGGGCTATGGACATAACGGAAAAAACCAGGCATATAGATGCCAGTAATTTGATGCTATGTTTGCCCGTTAACTTCATTTTCCGTATTTTTGCCAATCCTACAAAGATAACATCTTTTGTGCCCATTTTGAAAAAAATTAACGAAATAATATCAGCGACGGCTTTTTTTCTCTTCGTGACCGTCCTTCCCGCTATGTCTCAGGGTATAAGCATACCCGTAAGACGAGACGCATCCTGCGCTCCCATTAGGCGGGACGTGAAGATGCTCTGTGATCCGGAGCTTGCCGGAAGAAAAAGCGGCACTTCTAAGATGTTCCAGTTAAGCACTATGCTCTCACAAAGATTCGAACAACTGGGGCTGGAGCAAGTCGGACAGGGTTGGTTTCAAAATTTCAGACTCGGTGCAGGTGGAATAGGCCGAAACATAATAGGTAAAATAGAAGGAACGAGCGGCAAGTATCTGGTGCTTATGGCCTATTACGACGGACTCGGGGTAAACGACGGCGTGCTCTATCCGGGAGCGGATTCGAATGCATCCGGGGTGGCGGCCCTGCTCGAGATAGCCCGCATCCTGACTTCCGGCGAAGTGCAGCGAAAGGACGGAGTGCTGTTCGTGCTTCTCGACGGCCACTACGACTCCTACAGCGGTGCCGAGCATTTTTTAGGCCAATTCTCCCGCGCGCAAATCGCCGCCGTGGTTAATTTGGACACGATAGGAGGCTCCAAAACGCCTCTCGATGTGAGACGTCCTCGCTATCTTATGGCGCTTGGAGGAAAGCGATATGCTAAGGATTTGGAAAGCTGCGCGCGAATAGGAAAGATAGAAATGTATTACGATTACTACCGAAGCGAAATGTTCACCCAGATGTTCTATAGAAAGACAGGGGACCAGAGCGTGTTCGTAAAGGCCGGGATTCCTACCGTCCTGCTCACTTCGGGAATCACTCACGACACTAACAAGCCTTCGGACAGTCCTGGGACTCTCGACTATAACGCAATGCGCTACAGATGTTTATCTGTAGCGCGGTGGATTAATCTAAAAACTCGTAAATAGGAGTTTACTTGTTCCTTATGCAGCGAAGTGCGACTCCGCATTCCTTATGTGCGTACATAAGGGAGAGTCTTCCGTCCGGATAGTTTTTGGTGAATGAGGTAGCCAGAGCGAAGAACTGATGCATCGTGCCTGCGTCGTTCATTTGATACTGCGTAGAAGAAGCGTAGTAGTTTATGGATGTTTTTCCTAACCAAGAAGCATCTGAAACATTCGCTGCTGCTATAGTACTTTTTTGATATTCGCCTTTTTTGGTGGTATTAGCCTTCATCCTGGTTCCGCTGAAAACGACGTTCCAGCCCAGTGCATTGGCATTCTTAACTGAGGCGTAGCCGCTTCCTTCTCCCCAGAACAGTGCAGTAGGGTCTTCTACTACAGGACCTGTAGCGGTTTTAGGAGATGAACCGCAAAGAGACAGGTACTCGGCTCTGGTAGGTACATGCCATCCCCTAGGGCAAATACCCTGTGCGCCCTCGTAAGATGCGGCATTTTCCTTAGTGATCTCTCCGCCCAGTATGGTAGCGAAATCGTAGAGATAGCCGTTAGCCTCTACCAAATCCTTAGAAGGAACGGTCGCGCCATCCACTACTGAATAAGGCATCCAGATGTGAGCATTGTTGTCGGCAGGATCTGTAGAAACAGCGTATCCTTCAGGGATATAACGCATAGACTGTGTCATCCAAGTAGAACCGTCGGAGAAAGACTTGGTAGTGTATTTCTCGTTCTTATAGATGATGTAGCCCTCGTGCTCCTCGTATTCGATGAATGCAGGAGTGTCGATGTCGATCTTACCCATATCGTCCCAATTCTCGATGTCGCCACTGATGCTCACCTTCACGTCTTCCGGAAGGATCTTTACGGTGATTTTGTATTGGCCTCCGCCTACCAGGTCGGTAGAAACGAGGTTCTCGGTGAGGGTCTTTCCGTTAGCCACGGTAAGTGCCAATTCGAATGCTACCTTCTGTGGTACTACGATAGCGCTGTAGGTGGTGCCTGCCTTAACTGCGAAAGGCTTGATGGCCTCGACTCCTGCAGACTCTGCTGCCGTAGCCTTCATGCCTGCGATGTCGATGGTAGCGGTAGTTTTCGAACCGCGGATCTCCACGCCTGTGATCTCCGAACCGCTCTGGTTATCGAACTCAAGAACGAGCTTGGTGAGCAAGTGCTTGAAAGGAAGCACTATAGCCGAAGATGTAGGAGTTACTCCCTGTTTTACGCCGGCGATAAAATCCGAACTTGAAAGGCCATTTCTCTGGTCTGCTGCTACCTTGAATGAAGTAGGAACGCCCTCGGCAGAGTATGGATAGTACGCGCTTACCGTAGAAGCGGTGTTAGCCTCGCTATACCACTTGAGCTCTCCGGTGAATACTTCGCCGTCGAAAGGCAACATCTGGTTCACAGCGTATTGCTGTTCCGAGGTGACGATGGAAACTCCCACTTTGTCTCCATTCTCAAAATTAGTGTCGGTAACTTTAGTGATGACCGGTGAAATCCTTACTGCGAGATCGCTTACAGGAGGTTTAACAGTGTTGTTCTTGTTACAGCCGGCTAAGATGATAGCCCCTGCTGCGAGTAAAAAAAATTTTTTCATGATATCATGATTTTAAAAATTGTAACCTATTCCTATGGTGTGCCCCCATCTGTGGAGGTCTTTGACTGAATTGTAGCAGGCATTGTATTCCAAATACATACCCCACGGCAGTGTGTATCTTAGAATCACTCTCGCATCTACGAAAGGTCCCAGCCTGAATGCCATTAGATGATTATTGTACTCATCCAGCCTGTATGGGCTGTCGCTTGTCTGTATCTCAGAAGACTTCCACTCGTTTTCGTCGCTCCAGCCCTTCCTGAAGCCACATTCCACTCCTATCCGGAACTTCGAGATGTCGTATCTACCCGACAGGCGCGCCCCGGCCGACTGTATATGACGAGAATACAGGAAAGGGTATTTTATGGAAACCAATTCCTTCTCGTCTTCGTAAGTCGCGCTGGCGTTTATCATAAAGCCTTTATGAGACAGGGTAGTCCACGACAAGGTGACGTCGTTATTCTGGCGCGAGTCGACGGAGAGCGAGCCGTAATTATGGGTGATGGTAATGCCATTCTGAGTGACATCCTCGAGTATGTTCTCGAGATTATCCTTTCTTCGGAACGAATACTCCGCACGAAGATAGCTCTCGCCGAACCTAAGCGCTATGCTCGAACTTAGCTCGTAACCCGAGAAGTCGAACCATATCTTCTGCTTTCCTCCGTTTCGCCCCTTACGATAAGAGGCTGATACGTCGCCATATATCCTGTCAGACCAGCCGAGCTGGAAAGCAAGTCTATGGCCATTTTCCTCTGTCGGGAATCCGCTCACGCCGCTCGCCTTGAGGTGAAGTGAGGAGTTGTCCCAGATGTCGTAATTGCCGAAGCCCGCGCCCTTGTCCAGAAAGGCATAGTAGACTCCGGACGATATGCCCAATTCTTCGGCCGCTATGCTCTGGGTGTTCCTAAGGAAGGAATATGTGGCGCCCAAACGAAGCTCGTCCCTATGATAGAGAATACCCGGGGTCACTTCCATAGACATATAGTAGGTGGTGTGCCTCAAGTCCTTACGCTTCGAATAATTCTGCGACTTATAGGATGCGAGCACGCCTATTTCCCAATTCTCGCCCAATGCTTTGTCTATTCCTCCCGAAAGCGAGTAGTCCTGAAGCTCCTTTTTACCCGGAGTAAATTCGTAAATGTCTACAGGATAGTATCCCGGCACGGTGGACATAGAGCCGCAAGCCCCTTCCATCCACTTGCTCTCGTATGAGAAAGCCCCCTGAAGAGCCAGGCTTCCGAACTGTTTGACACCCTCGGTGCCAATTCCTGCACCCCAGAGCTTCTGCGCATCGTTCGGGGTCAGACGGTCGCCGTATTCGTATCGGGCCAATCCCCTCGCCACCGACGCATCTACGCCATAAAGTCCGATCTTGGCCGGATTATGGCTTTGCGACCAGATATTCATAATCTGGAGGTCTCTGTAGTCTTGAGATGCCGCACTCAAGCTTACCAAAGACAAAAGGAGTGTTGCTATCTTATTCATTCAGAGATTGTTTTTCGCGTTCATACATATCTTCGGACGAGTTATTCGTGTCTTGGAGGACCTCGAATCCCATCATCTCGCTAGCCGACTCGTCGGTTTTTCTAAAGAGGCTATGTCCTTGGAAAGGACCTGAGAATACTACGGCGGAAGCGTCTATCTCGCTGGACAGGCGTTTTTTGTTGTTTCCGTTTTTCTCGAACACTTCCACTCCGTCCAATACCCATTTGTTAGGTACCTTGACTATCCTGTCCTTTGCGGAGCCCGGTTTCTGGATTACGGTGCCTTCCTGAAGGATATAGTCCTGAATGGTAAGGCCTTTCGGGGTCTTGAATATGAATAGGGCAGGGGACTGGATGGAAATCGCATAGGCGCTTGCCTCTCCCACTTTTATGACTACGTTCAGGATGTGGTCCTGTCGTATTTGGTCTCCCGGAGCCGGATGGTATTTAGGATTGTCGAAGAAGGAGTTGTTATAGCATACGAAGTAGGAACTGTTATTCAAGTTCACAGACTCAGGATATTTCGCCTTGTGGTCTATGGCTCCCAAAACCACTATCACTGCGTCTTCGCCAGGCTTGAGAGGGAAGGTCCGCCCGTCTCCTCCTATCTGCCAAACGGCCTGTATGGCAGGGATATAGTCCCTTTCGTCTTCCCACACGTTAGTGGCGATGGACCTGTAAGGGTCGCTGGCTGCAAAGCACAGGCTGTCGAGGTATTGGACCTCGTCGGTGTTATTATGGACGATGACGTAGGCATCGAACTGATAGTTGCCTTTTTCCGGATATTTGGTGCACCCTCCGCTGTAGATTTCCTTGAAGACGATCTCGCCGCTCAGACTTATGTTCAGGGCCAATCCTGCCGAAACGTCCTCGCTGCCTATTATGACCTTGTCTGTCATTCCGCCAAGTGTCTTTCCGTCGTAACGGTAGCTCAGCGACAGGCGGTAGCTTCCGCTTGGAAGATCCATATTGAAACATCCGTTCTCATCGGCCGCGCAAGTGTAGCTGATGTCCTGATTCCTGTTCGAGATCTTGAGGGTCGTCTTGCCCTTCAGCTCAGAAGGGAATTCGTCAGGGTATTGCGGCTTGACGCTGAGCGTATGGGTGCTCTTCGCGTAAGGATTGGCCCCGTCGAAAGAGAGGCATCCGCAGAGAAGCAGCAGGGTGAATACCGGCACTATGTTGAAGATTCTCCTTTTCATATTAGAACTTGATTCTGCAGGTTAAACCATAATAAAACGCAGGCGTAAACACTGCACTCACTCCATTGGCCAGAGAAGTCACGGACATTCTGGAGTTCGTGAAGTTGTTTGCGAAGAATGAGAGGCTGACACTGTCGCCGATTTCCTTAGTAACACTCAGATTGGCAGAGAAATAGGCTCCGTAGCCGTCCTGGGCGAAGGTGTAGGCGTTCCCGGATTTCAGGATGAGGTTCGCGAACTGCGGATCGGCCGCCTCGACGTCGGTAAAGTCGTGCACCGCTCCGTTCTCGTCCATATACTGCACAGGTCGGATGGCCGTGTAGCTGTTTCCGTCGTAAATACTTCCTCCGGTGGAGGCGGTTCCTTCGGCGCTCACGTTATAGGCGTATTCCCGGCCTTTGTAGGTAGACAGGTTGCGGAATCTCTCGAAGAGGGACATCTCCAGGCGGCAGGTTATGATGATGCGCGCTTGTGGAATGTGGGTGATGGACGTGAGGTTCGCGTTGAGGCTGTGTTTCTGCTTGCCGTTGAAGATGGAGTTGCCATCGGTTCCGGCGTATATGCCCACGTACTGGTAGGAGCGGTTAGGCAAGCTCGTGTGCGACCATCCCGTCCTGTAGAATTGGGTTAGGGTCGTGTCTACGTACTGGGTGTAGGAATACGATGCATCGAAACGGAACTTGGTGTTAATCAGGGAAATCTCAGGAAAATCCGCGATTACTTCCACTCCGCCCCTGTGTATGTCTGCGCCATTGCTAGGAAGTTTGGATGCGAAGAAGGACTTGTCGGTGACTTTCGTCGCCATAGGTGTCCAGAATTCCTGTCCGTCACCTCTCATATAGACTATTCCGCTTTGCGAATCCACGCTGATTTCGGGATTGCTCGGGACGGTAAAGTCCGAAGGAATGCTCATTATGTTATAAGAGAATGGACTATAGAGAGTTCTGTAGGTGTATGGCGCCTTGGTCTTGTTATAGAAGGCCGTAATGGAGAGGCTTACCATCTCGAAGTCGAGGTCTACTGCAAATTCGCTGTTATAGTTTTTCTGCCACACGAGATTTTCGTTATAGAGGGTCTTATATGGCTGAGTATAATAGACATAGGAAGCACTTTCCCCGTGAGAGAAGCTGAATGTCTGGATGTCATGGTACTGCTGTACGGGGTAGAGTATGTAGAATGAAGGCAGTTTCTCGCTGACGCCCCATCCGCCCCTTATGGACACTACGTCGCTGAGAGTCCATTTGGCATTGAGACGAGGGGAGAGGCTGTTGACATTCTTGTATTCGGTGCCGCTCACGAATATGTTCTCCATTCTAAGTCCGGCCGACAATTCTACCTTCGTGCGTCCTACCGGTATGGTAAGGGCCTCCTCGGCATAGACGGCGAGGTTATGCATAAAAGGATAGTCGCTGTATGGGCGTGGTCTGTAGCCGCTTGCGCTAAGGTCGGGGTCGAGGTAGTATTCGCCTTGGCCGACATTTCCGTTAGATTTCCACTGTGCTCCGGCTTTCAGCTTGCTGTTTACGCGGTCGAATTTGGCGAACCACTCGTATTATAGAGATGCTGCCAGATCGAGCTCCTTTGAGTCCACTATTCTGTCCGAAAAGTAGCTCAGGGGCAGTCTGGATGCGAGGTAATAGCCCTGCGACGTAGCGTGCACGGCAGGCATCACGGACGCAGACGAGCTGTAGAGATGGTCTTGTGAGTAGTTGTCGTTATAGTTTACGGAAGCGTCGAACTTGAGGTTCGTTATCCACGGCTTCTTGACTGCCCAGACTAGTGAGCCATAGGCTCTTAGCGAATTGTCACGGGCCTTGCTGAAGGTGCCGGTGAGGGCGTCAGGGTCGTTCTCGCTGTTCATTCCGCCCAGATTGGCCGAAAGTCCGGATTCGAATTTCAGGGTCTTGAAGAAGGTGTTGTTATAGCTTGCGGAGAAGCCCCTTCGCGTATAGGACGTGTATGGCGAGGTGAGCTTGCTGGTCGCGCGGGTCCATTCGCCGCTGACGTTCAGGATACCGCGGTTCTTCTTAAGGTCGAAGCCCTTCGATACGGAGGTGAGGTAGGTGCGAGGATTAGCGCTGAAGGTTATGCGGTAAGGGCTTACGCCCTTTTTCGTGTGGATTCGCACCATTCCGCTGTTAAGGTCTCCGTATTCCGCCGAAGGTACACCGGTGATTACTTCTATGGAGCTTATGTTCTCGGTCGACACGTTTCGAGTGCCTGCGCCGGACATTTTTCCGAAGGATGCGTTGTTCCCGATTCGCACTCCGTCCACTTCCACTGCGGTTCCGAATGCGGCGTTTCCGGTATTGAGCCCGCCGTCTCGAAGCGAGATAGGAGAGTCTTTCGTGAGGTCCGGATTAATGGTCTTGCCTCCCGGAAGCAGCGCCCCGATGTCGGTGACGTTCGAGATTTGGAGGTGTTCCAGGGCATTGGAGGAGAACTGCAGCGATGAGTTCAGCCCGTCTTTGTCCCTCTGTGCGGTGACCACCACTGTCTTCAGGGCCAATGTGCTTGGCTCCAGCTTGATGGTCAGGGATTCTATGTTTCGGCTCAATTTAAAGTCGAGGGTCCTGTCCGTATAGCCCAAGCAGGCGAATACGAGAGAGCAGCTTCCCTGCGGGATGTTCTGGATGGTAAAGCGTCCGTCTTCATCGGTTACCGTCCATATACCGGTGTCTTTCAAGTTAATGCCGACACCCACTATCGTCTCTGAGGTCTTGGCGTCGATTACCTTTCCGCTTATGCTATATAAAGCGGGCGTCTCTGCCTTCAGAGTAACTTCACATATCAGCGAAAGTGCCGATACCAAATAGAAAAATAGCCTTTTCATATTAGAGCGCTATTTCAAGAGTCCTGTTGCCTTATTCCACGGAGTCTCTTTGTAGAGTGAATTCAGTACATCCCGTGAACTAGTCGGCAGATACATGCTCATACCGCTATAGGTCAGGGGGTTAATGGCTGTGTTTATAAAATAGGGAGTGGCATTCTTGTAGATTATCAGCTCGTCCAGAATAGCATCTATCTCTGCCAATTCTTCCGTACTCGCGCCCATCTTCGCGAGGATGTCGCGGAAGTCGTAATGGTAAGAGAATGAGTAGTTGTAGTCCTGGACATCCCTTGGATTCACGTTCAATACTATGTTATCCGGATGATTGGAGAATACTTTCTTACAGGCCTTCGCCAGTTCGTCCATTTTCGAGCAGTCATAAAGCGCCACGGTAGCATAGCTTCCGTTAGCGAACTTTTCGAAAAAGTCTACGCATATTCCTTTCAAGTCCACGCTCTCGTGTGGCTTCAGGAGCTTTTCCGTAATCTTATAGTAGTCGAAGCCTTTGCTTATCACCTCGGTAGGGGCTGCGACTATATAGTTCGTCTTTTCCCTCAGGGAATAGTTCGTTTCCACTCCACCCATAAGGCAGCAGTCGAAGACTATGTAATCCAAGTGCATAGGAATGGCCTTTGCGAACTCGTCCACGTCGAGGTTATGGTCGTTAGCGTAGGAGCCCTCGAATTCCGAGCCTATCCACGAAGGACTTATGCTCCACGGGTTTACGTCGTCGGAACTGCTATCATAACCCTTAGGAATCCAGCCACTGGCGTGGGAGTTGAATACCAGACCATAGGACTGCGACGGAAATTCCTGCTTTATGAAGCTGAGCACGTCCTTCACCCTTTCCGGCTTTACGGAAAGTTCGTCGGAAGGGTATCTCCTTATGGTATCGCGAATTATCTTATCGTAGTGGGAGTAAATCCTGTATACGACAGGCTCCACCTCAGAAGAGTAGTCCACGCGACCTCGGGCATTGTGGGCATAGACCAAGAGGGCCTGCTTGTCATTCATTCCGGGGATGTACCCCTCGTCTAGCTGGCGCAGGTTCTCTTCGATGTCCACGGTAAGATTATTATATCCTTCGGTATAGATAATCATTACCTTCTCGTATCCTAGCCCTTCCATCCCTTCTCTTCTACCGGCAAAACGACTCGAGTCCGGAAAAGGTGAGTACCTTTCGGGCGTACAGGCAGAAAGTGCCGCGAGGAGTAATAATAATCTAAACCACTTTTTCATAATATCTTAGCTCCGTCTTCTTTCATCTCCTTTATGGCCTTTTTGTGACCTTCTTCGTTCACGTAGGCCAAGCAATCCTCCACGATATATACGTTAAGGCCGCCTTTCAGCAGGTCTTCCACCGTGTTCTTTACGCAGAATTCGGTGGCTATTCCGCACACGTACACGTCCTTGCAGTCCATAATGTCGAGCACGTCGAGAAGCGATTGGCCGGCAGGATTAAGGCCCTGTGCGCCGGAATACTGCTCGCAATCCCTATCCCTGCCCTTGAAAAAGACCAGGTCCTCGTTAACGAACTCCTGCAGCTTTTCGTGAATTTCGGCTCCGTGGGTACCCTCTACGCAGTGCTCAGGCCAGCTTCCACCCATCGTCGCGAACGAGCAGTGGTCTGCTGGATGGCAGTCCCTGATGAACAGCACCGGAGCCTTTCCCCACGAATGGGACTGGTTCGCACTTATGAAGCGAGCTGCGTTTTCGACGGCCTGATCGGCGTTAAGACAGGCGAGTGTCCCATCTATGAAGTCGTAGAGCATATCTACGATAATTATTGCGGAGTTCTTATTCATATCGTGAATTCTTCTATTTCCTTTACAAGTCTTTCTATTATGCCGAGTTTCGTGTCAAGCAGCTCGTCCGAGATGTCCACCTTGAAGAAGTGTGGGTTTATAAGACGCCTTTCGCTCTGGCTGAAGTGCGAAAGCCTGTCGTTATAGAAGGCTTTCTTTTCTGCTAGGCTTCTCTGCTCCACGCATCTCTTTCCGTCTTTCATTACCTGAATCTGGAGAGGCTGGGCGGTGTATTCGCCTTCCACGAGAGTCTTGTACTTGAATCTGTCTATCTCGTCGTAAAGCGTTATGGTCTTGCCCTCTGAGATGGCCTGGTCAGTGGCATCGCCGCGAAGACAGGTCACATCTATCTTGAAGAGTTCCTCGGGGTAATTCTTACTGATTCGCCAAGTGCGCTGGAATCCCGGATTTATCATCTTTGCCCTGTCTTCGGACATCTTCATGACAGGCTTTCCGTCCAATTGGACCAGTTTGTATACGTTTCCGAAACAAGGGGCCGCCTTGCTGGTAGCGATGGCGTCGCCCACGCCGTAGCAGTCTATGCAGGCTCCCTGGCGCTCGAGGTCCGAGATGAGGTATTCGTCGAGAGAATTAGTCGCGAATATCTTACAGTTATGCAAGCCGTTCTCGTCGAGGATTTTCCTTACTTCCACCGAAAGGTAGGCGAGGTCTCCGCTATCGAGCCTTACTCCATATCCGTATGGGTAGCCGTCGTCTATTCCGTTTTCCTTAAAGGTCCTTATGGCATTGAGAAGTCCGCATTTCAGGGTGTTATAGGTGTCTATCAGGAGTATGAGATTTTCGCCCAAGTGGGTCTTGATGTATGCGTCGAAAGCCTTGTGCTCTCCCTCTACCGTGCATCCGAACGAACTTACGAAGCTATGAGCCATAGTTCCGGTGCTTCCGCAGCCGAAGATGCTTCCCGTAAGGATGTTAGACGTGCCGGCGCATCCGGCGATTATGGCAGCCTTGGCCCCATAGACTGCGGCCCACGGACCGTGTGCCCTTCGCGAACCGAATTCGCTGACCGGCTTGTTCGTGGCACGGCACACTCTGGATGCCTTGGTGGCCACTGCCATCTGGTGGTTCATTATGCAGAGCATAGGGGTTTCGAGTACCTGAGCCTCGATAAGAGGAGCTTCCACTATGATTACAGGCTGGTTCGGAAACACTATCTCGCCTTCGTGCATAGCGTAGAGATTACCTGTAAAACGCATAGTGCTCAGGTATTTACGAAATTCTGCGTATTCTTCGCCCGGCAGGAACTTCTCGAAGAATTCAGGTTCCTTTCCTCCGAGGCTCTCCACCATCTCGATTACTTCGTCCACTCCGCTGACTACAGCCCAGTTGTTATTCTCCGGGGCCTTGCGGTAAAACAAGTTGAAGACAGCCGTCTTGTTCTCATTTCCACAATCGAGAAATGATTTTCCCATAGTATACTGGTACTTGTCAGAGCAATATGCTATATCTTTTAACATAATCATCTATTTACAACCTCGTAAAGTTAAGAAAAAATTTTAAAAAAAAAAGCCGACACTTTTTAGGTGCCGGCCTTTTCAGTTACTTATAAACTGTAGATTAGATCATAAGAGCTGCTACAAGTGAAAGAATTGCATAGAATTCAGGAAGAGCAGCGTAGATCATAGTGTTAGTCTGCACGTCGTGGCCCTGGCTGATACCTACGATACCATTGGCGCAAACCTGACCCTGACGGATGGCAGAGAAAAGGCATACGAGACCTACTGCGATACCCACACCGAAAAGAAGCGGACCATTTGCAGCGAAGTCTTTACCCATCCACATAAGGAATGCTACGAAACCGTAAAGACCCTGTGTAGCAGGCATCGCTGAAAGAATCATATAGCTTGATGACTTTTCAGGGTTCTTTTTAAGAGCGCCTTCAGCGGCATTACCGGCGATAGTTGTTCCGATTGAAGAACCGATAGCGGCGAGGCCGAACATAAGGCCCAGACCGAGATAACCTAAAATTAAGTTTAACATTTTGTTTTTATTTATTTGTTATTATTTTAATGGATTGTATTTTAAACCTTTACCCTCGAAGCCACTATTCTTGAAGTACTCTACGAAGGTAAGACGAAGAGGGTGGACGAATGCGCCCAGGCAGGACATAAGCAGGTTCAGGATGTGTCCGAAGAGCAAAATCACTATGGCTGCTATCCACTGCCAAGTAGGGTGTGCGCCGAGAACCATCATCGCCAAGTCGTTGAAGGCTCCTCCGAGCATACCGCCGGCAAGTCCGAGTGCGTAGAGACGAATGTAGCTGAGCACGTCTCCCAGAAGTCCGGTTACCATATTATAGGTGTCCCAGAGTCCCGAGCCTATGTTCAGAAGCGGATTGCGTCCCGGCTTGTTGAATATGAAGATACCGAGCGCAGACACTCCCGCTATGGACAGGATGATGATCTTAGTGATGTTCTCAGGCACCGCCATAAGCATAGATACCGATATGGTGATGATGCATCCCACTATCAGCAAGGTCCATCCGCAGGTGCTGATGCATTCCTTGAATCCGAATCTCTTTATGTAGCAAGCGGTCTTTATGATCATAGCCAGACAGATGTGGAAAATACCTATTCCCAATGCGAGAACCATCTGTATGTCATAGTTTCCGACCTTACCCACTATCATACAATTCTTAAGGGATTGCGGAACCCAAGCTGCCTCGTGCAGGTTCATACCGAATGCCGTTCCCAGGAAAAGTCCTACCACCAGAGTCGCTCCTCCCAGGAAAGAGATGAGGCTTCCGATGTTCTTGAACATATCGATCTTCACCCACTTCTTGTTTACGGCTATGCCGAAAAGAATCAGGATAAGACCATATCCCGCATCTCCCATACACATCGCGAAGAATAGCATGAAGAATATGGAAAGAACCGGAGTCGGGTCGAACTCATCGTAGACAGGCATACCATACATACCCGTAAGAGTTTCGAACATCTTATTGAACCTGTTGTTACGCAACTTGATAGGAGGATTGTCCTCTTTAGTCGCTTCTTCTGCGAGATAGAAGACGCACTCCTTATCCAGAGCCTCCTTCACCTTTTCGTCACATTCTACAGGTGCGAAGCCTTGGAAGCAGCAAAGCATATTTTCGGCTGCATCCTCGCCCTTCACGCCGGCCAAGTAGCGATCGAGATTCCTGCTGATTTTCGCGATTTGTGCGCGCAGCCCGGGGATATCCTTTTTCCTTCCGGCCAATTCGTTCTTATACTCTTCTACCTTCGCATCAAGCGCAGCGATTTCGCCGTCGATTTCGCTACCACTTCTCTGCGGAGCATTGAGCGCCTTGAGAGGGAAACCCTCGGCGTTCACTATGGTAAAGTAAGTGATTCCGTTACATTCGTTTATGACCTGAAGGGCATATTCTTCAGCCCATCCGGCCTCGAATTTCTTAGTAGGAACGGAGTAGAAGCTGAGCTTGAGGCCTTTCTTCTCCAAGTCCTCTATGGACTTAGGGTCGAATTCGCCCCATGGTGTCACTGCGGCCTTTTCCTTTTCGAGGGCGGCGTGCTCGGACAATAGCTCTACGAGATGAGGGTCGCTTCCTTTCTCTATCTGTTCGATTTCCGTCTTGAGCGAGGAAATCTTATCCAGCATAGCCGTAGATTTGTCGTCCACAGGCTTTACGGAGCGGGTGATATCTACGACACCCAGTTCCTGAAGATTGTTTAGGAACTGTTCTTTATCCGCGCTAAGCAGGATAAAGGAATATTTGGTCATCTTGGTAATCATAGTGACTCCTCCTCTTCTTCTTGGGCGTGACGAGTCTTGACGATCTTCGAAGAAGCCTTGCTCAAGTTTTCCTCGTCTTCCATATATCTCTTAATCTTTCTGATGGCCTCCTGGTATCCCGGAATCTGGACCTTCTCGTAGAGGTTAACCTTTTGAGTGGTCTTCTTCCTGTTGAAGTCCAGAATCTTACGGCGCTGCTCGTATATTTCGGACTCTATTCCCAGACGAGTTATGTCCTGAAGAATTCGAACTCCGTCGGCATACCAGGCAGGTTTGGTGAAGGCATTGAATTCCTTAAGCGTGTAGACTATGTCGTCCAGCTCCGGAATCTTTACGCCCGCCACCTTTACCGTACGCAACTTCACGTCCTCGATTCGGATGAGTCCCGGTTCGAATTCGTTCCACAGGGCCGCCAGGTAGTCGTAACTCCTTAGTGCCTGCGTCACTTCTCTTTCGAGTCTCTCCGCTTCGGATTTGGCATTGGCCACGCTCACCCTAAGGGCCGACTCCTTGTTTTTAAGGGTCGGTAGGGCATTCTTGCGTACTTTCAGTTGCTTTCCTAAAAGGGTAAGAGATGTCTTGTTATATTGAAACTTTATGGCCATTAGGCTTTCCAGTATTTATCGATGAGTGCTTTCTTGATGCCGGTCTCTTCCGGTTTGAAGTATTTGCCGAAAAGTTCCCAAGCCGTGTCAAGCATCTCGTCTATTTTAATATTGACATCTATGCTCAAAAGTCTGGTAGCATATTCCTTAGCGTAGTCCAGACAGCGCAGGTCGTAGTCCGAGAGGTCGAAACCGTTCTCGAGCTTGGTCTTCGCATTCTGGGCGTCGGCGTAAAGACGTACACCTGCATTCATCACCTGAGAGTGGTCCTCGCGGGTCTGTTTGCCCTGTACGAGCTGCTTAAGACGTGAGAGGGAGCGGAAAGGATCCACGATAACCTTACCTGAGTCGGTGTCGGCACGAAGGAAAAGCTGTCCCTCAGTGATGTAACCCGTGTTGTCAGGAATGGCGTGCGTAATGTCACCGTCGTTAAGGGTGGTCACCGCGATGATGGTGATGGAACCGCCGCTTGGCAACTGCACGGCCTTCTCGTAGATCTTCGCGAGGTCCGAATAAAGCGAACCAGGCATAGAGTCCTTCGAAGGAATCTGGTCCATACGGTTAGACACGATGCTGAGCGCATCGGCGTAAAGGGTCATATCCGTCAAGAGCACGAGCACCTTCTCGTTTTTATCGACTGCGAAATACTCTGCAGCCGCAAGTGCCATATCCGGAATGAGGAGTCGCTCTACAGGAGGTTCCTCCGTGGTGTTCACGAAACTCACTATCTTGTCGAGTGCACCTGCGTTTTCGAATGCGTGGCGGAAGAACAGGTAATCGTCGTTAGTAAGACCCATACCACCGAGCACGATCTTGTCTACGTCGGCACGAAGGGCCACATCGGCCATTACCTGGTTATATGGCTGGTCAGGGTCGGCGAAGAAAGGAATCTTCTGGCCGGAAACCAGCGTGTTGTTAAGGTCGATGCCCGCGATACCCGTAGGGATCAATTGGCTCGGCTGACGACGCTTGTAAGGGTTCACCGAAGGACCGCCTACCTCTCTTTCCTCGCCTTCTACCTCCGGGCCGCCGTCGATGGCGTGTCCGTAGGCGTCGAAGAAGCGTCCTGAAAGCTGCTCGCTCACCTTAAGGGTCGGAGGCGCGCCGAAGAATGTAACTTCTGCATTGGTAGGGATGCCTTCCGTACCGGCAAACACCTGCAGAGTAACCATATCGCCTTTAGTCTTCACCACCTGGGCCAATCTGCCGGCGACTGTGGCCAATTCATCGTTAGATGCACCCGGAGCTTTCAGTGACACTGTGGCCTTCGTGATGGCTTCGAGGTGCGTATAGATTTTCTGATATGCTTTATTTGCCATTTGTCTCGAGAAGATTAAGGAGTTGTTTTTGGTTTTCGAGGAATTCTTCCGAACCGAAAGTAGAGTAGTTCATCTGACGCAAGTCGTTGATGACCATCTTGAAGTATTCACGGCATTTCTGGTAGTCGTCGAATTCGAATTCACGATCGCAGATGTCCATAATGAGGTTCAGCATACACTTCTGTCTTTCGAGCGGACAAAGCGCGTCTATGGCGTCGAATGCGTCCTGCTGCAGGAAGGCGAAGTCTATCATCTCGCTCTTCCAGAAAGAGATGTGATAGCTCATAGGTACACCGTCATCACCCAAGATGTCTATCTGGTCCTTCATCTCGCGACCGCGGCGCACGAGGTTCTTGGCCTTTATGACCTTTTCTACCCAGCCCTTTTCTACGGTCTCGTTAAGGTAATCGGCGATTTCCGGATACTCGAGATATTTCGAGTAGGACTCGATAGGGTTCACTGCAGGGTAGCGTTTCTGGTCTGCACGGTTCTGCTCGAGAGCGTAGAAGCAGCGAGCTGCCTTCTTCGTACTCTCGGTTACGGGCTCCTTAAGGTTACCGCCGGCAGGGGATACCGTTCCTATGAAGGTAACTGCACCCGTCTCGCCATTATTGAGCACGACCATTCCGGCACGTGCGTAGAAGTTCGAGATGATGGCAGAAAGGTCCACAGGGAATGCATCTGCACCAGGAAGCTCCTCCATACGGTTAGACATCTCGCGAAGAGCCTGAGCCCAACGTGATGTGGAGTCCGCAAGCAAGAGACATCTGAGTCCCATCGCCCTATAGTATTCGCATATTGTCATCGCAGTGTAGACAGATGCCTCACGAGCTGCGACAGGCATATTCGACGTATTGCAGATGATGGTGGTTCTCTCCATAAGGTGACGTCCCGTGTGTGGGTCTATCAACTCAGGGAATTCCGTGAAGATTTCCACTACCTCGTTAGCACGCTCTCCGCAGGCTGCCATGACGATGACGTCGGCCTCGCCTTGCTTGGCTATGGCGTGCTGGAGCACTGTCTTTCCGCAACCGAAAGGTCCAGGGATGAATCCCGTACCACCTTCTGCGATAGGGTTGAAGGTGTCGATCACGCGCACCCCCGTCTCCATAATCTTCTGTGGTCTCGGTTTTTCCTTATAGCCCTTTACGGCGACCTTTACAGGCCATTTCTGAACCATGGTCACGTTTACGTCCTCGCCTTCCTCGTCGGTAAGTACTGCGATTACGTGGTCTATGTTATATGAACCGGCTTCCACAATGCTCTTTATGGTGTATTCTCCGTTAAAGCTGAATGGAACCATAATCTTGTGAGGGAGCCATCCTTCCTTTACTTCACCGAGCCAGGAAGCGGCCTGAACCTTGTCTCCCACCTTTGCCAGCGGGGTGAAGTCCCACATTTTCTCGTGATCGAGAGGGTCTGTGTATTCACCTCTCTTAAGAAATACGTCCGTCATAGTGGTGAGGTCGTTCTGAAGACCGTCATAAACACTTGACAGAAGTCCCGGGCCAAGCGATGCCTCGAGCATCCTACCTAAAAATTCGACCTTGTCGCCACCTTTAAGTCCACGGGTGCTCTCAAATACCTGCACGGAAGCTTTGTCTGCGTTAACCTTGATGACCTCGGCAAGCAGCTTGGTTCCCTTCGTCTCGATGTAGCAGAGTTCGTTTTCCGCCACAGGACCGTCTACTTGTACTGTCACCAGGTTAGACACGATACCCGCAACTTTTCCTGTTGTACTCATTTTATTCTATAGATTTTTTATTGTTTCTAATTTCGTCGACCAACTGCTTGAACAGCTGTTTTCCGGTTTCGGCATCCAGTTTAAGCCATCTTGCGACTATCTGAAGCTTGGCCACGAAGGCGAAAATCACGTCGGCAGTGAATACCTGCAGTTCGCACAATTCGTCTATCTCGGCCCACATCAAATCGTCCAGGGCACGTTCTCTGGCCAGAATGTCGCCTCCTGCCAGGATATCGTTAACCTTAGCCTCGTCCTCGAATTCGTAATCTTCGCCCAAGATGTTCAGGACATCGGTGTCTTCGGGACGTCCCAAACGGTGATTGAGATATCGCACGCGGCAATTCCTAACGCACAGGTCATAGAGGAAATATCCCTTTATGAAGGCATCGGCGCTGCCCAGTGCGGCCGTATAGAAGTCCCTGCCCAGCGAGTTGGAATCGAATCCTCTCAACAGCAATTCGAAACGGCCCCTGTCCTTAGAGGAAAGCTGCTCTTTTATCTGGTCCAATATGCTCTCACAGTCCAATTCTCCGCGAAAGTCGCTGGAAAGAACCGGAAGCGATGCTATTATGTATTCGTAATTATTCACCGAAAAGGATTTTTTTAGTTACCGGGCGAAGGTATTCGCAGATGAGTTCAGCAAATGTCTGGTCCGTAAGGCTTATGAAGTAACTTCCGTCTTTAGGGCCTATGGTGAAACCACCCGAGATTTTCTTCGAGAACTCTGCCTGAACGTCTTTACCCAAAGCTTTCTTCAATTCGGATGTCAGCCACGGCTCGACGTCCTTTTTAACGCTTTGAGGCAGCACGAGAGCGATGTCTTCGCTTTCCTGTGCAGAGAAGTTCTTAGCTACGTTGAGAATGATTTGTTTGAGAAGTTCAGTGTCGGACAATTCTTTCTGGATGTCCTTCTTAAGTGTCGAATTGAGAAGAAGGTCCTCAATGTCCTTTTTAGTGGCTTGAAGTGCTTGTGAAGAGGCCATCTTGACATCTGACTGAGCCTTGCTCTTGATGTCCGCAGCCTGCTGGTTAGCGCCTTCGATAATGTTTTCGGCTTCGGCCTTAGCTTTTGCGATAATGTCATCTGCTTGAGCCTTAGCTTCAAAGAGGAGTTTTTCACCCTCTTCTTTACCCTTGGAGAGGCCTTCTTGATAGAGCCTGTCCGTGAGTTCTTGGAGTTTGTTCTGCATATGATTTTGTTATTATATTTCGATAATCTACAAATTTAATAAATTACCCTAAAAATGCCAAAAGTATGCCTGCTGCAACCGCACTTCCTATCACGCCCGCGACGTTAGGTCCCATAGCGTGCATAAGCAGGTGATTTCCCGGGTCGGCTTCCAGTCCTACGGTCTCGGATACTCGTGCAGAGTCCGGTACTGCCGACACTCCGGCATTTCCTATCAGAGGATTGATCTTGTTACCCTCTTTCAGGAACAGGTTCATGAATTTGGCGAAAAGGACTCCGCAGCAGGTCGCGATGACAAATGAAATAAGACCCAATGCGAAGATTTTAATGGAGCGTCCGCTAAGGAATACGTCGGCCTGTGTGGAGGCTCCTACGGTAAGTCCTATCAGGGTGGTTACCACGTCGATGAGCGGTCCGCTCGCTGTCTGGGCAAGACGTCTTGTCACGCCCGACTCCTTAAGCAGGTTTCCGAAGAAAAGCATACCCAGCAGAGGAAGTCCCGAAGGCACTATGAGTGCGGTGCACAGGAATCCCACGATAGGGAATATGATTTTTTCCTTCTTGCTCACCTTGCGAGGCGCCTTCATCCTTATAAGCCTCTCTTTCTTAGTGGTAAGTGCCAGCATTATAGGCTTTTGAATCACAGGCACCATGGCCATGTACGAATAGGCCGACACTGCGATGGCACCCATCAGTTCAGGGGCCAATTTCGAGCTCAGGAATATGGCCGTAGGACCGTCCGCGCCACCGATTATGCCTATTGCACCGGCTTCGGCAGGTGTAAATCCCAGATGTAGCGCTATTATGTACGCTCCGAAGATTCCTATCTGTGCCGCCGCGCCTATCAGCAGGAGCTTAGGCTGGGAGATGAGCGCCGAAAAATCGGTCATGGCACCTATTCCCAAGAATATCAACGGAGGATACCAGCCCTGTTTAACTCCTTGATAGAGAATGTTAAGCACAGAGCCTTCCTCGTAGATTCCTATGTTAAGACCATTCAGAAAAGGGATGTTTCCCACTATTATTCCGAATCCGATAGGCACCAAAAGCATAGGCTCCCAGTGCTTGACGATTCCCAGCAGTATGAAAACTACACCTATGATTATCATTATCAGGTGCGGCCAAGTGAAATTGGCAAATCCGGTATACTGCCAGAATTGTGAAAGTCCGTCTATGATTTGTCCCATTACTCGAGCACGATTAGAGTTTGACCTTCCTGCACTGTAGCGCCCCTGTCTACCAATACCTTAGCTACGGTGCCATCCTTTTCGGCGAGAATGTCGTTTTCCATTTTCATCGCCTCCAGCACGAGAAGCTTCTCGCCTCTCTTTACGCTTTGGCCAGCGGCCACTGAGATGCTCAGGATGGTCCCCGGGAGTGGGGATTTTATGGCCAATTCGCCCGCGGAGATCGTCTCTTCGACAGGGCGTGGCTGCTCTGCCTGCATTACTGTCGGCTTCGGTGCGGGTGCTTTTCTTGAGATGCTCTGCATTCCTTCTTTTTCGATACCTACGCCGTAGGGCTTGCCATTTACGCAGACATTTGCCTGGGTATCTGTCAAACTATTGATTTCAACCTCGTAGAGGTTCCCGTTTATGGTGATTTTATATTTGTTCATAATTAGGATCTTTTAGGGGTTTTTCTAAAATTATGGGATGGAGACGACCATTCGCTAGGCTCCGGCGTCTCGAATGTGATGCATCGACCTGAAAGGCTTTTCCCTGTGTGCAGCTCGAGCGCTATGGCTATCGCTGCAGCTATTTCGCTTTCCTGCGAAGGGCTGGCCTTCGGCTCCGACGTTGCTGCTTCGGTGGCGGCGTGGGAATTGGCCTTCTCCCGAGTGAATATGTAACCTACCAGCGAGTAGACTCCCCAAAGCACCAGCAGGCAGAAAAACACCGTGCTGATGGCGATGGCGCTGAGAATCAGGCCGTGCGGGTCGTTTTGAATGTAAAGTATCGTCATAATGGCAGGTTGTCGTGTTTTTTAGCAGGAAGGTCCTGTCGTTTGTCCGTGAGGCTGCGAAGCGCCCTTATGAGGCGGAAACGAGTCTCGTTAGGCTCTATTACATCTTCGATATAGCCCCTCTGGGCAGCCTGGTAAGGGTTGCAGAAAAGGGTGTCGTATTCTTCTTCTGTGATGTTCTTCAAGATGCCGACGGCTCCCTTGGCCCCCATTACTGCGATTTCGGATGTAGGCCAAGCGTAATTTATGTCGGAGCGCAAATGCTTGCTGCTCATTACTATGTATGCGCCGCCGTAGGCTTTTCGAAGGGTGAGCGCGATTTTAGGCACAGTGGCCTCGCCATAGGCGTAGAGGAGCTTGGCACCGTTAGAAATGACTGCGCCGTACTCCTGCATGGTTCCCGGCAGGAATCCCGGCACGTCCACGAGCGTGATGAGCGGGATGTTGAACGCATCGCAGAAGCGCACGAAGCGGGCGGCCTTGCGGCTGGCGTTTATGTCCAGCACACCCGACATCTCGGCGGGCTGATTGGCCACAATTCCCACGCTCTGTCCACCCATGTGGGCGAATCCTACTATTATATTACGCGCGAAGTTCTTATGTACTTCGAAGAATTGTCCGTCGTCTACGATTTCGCCGATGACCTCGTACATATTATACGCCTTGTTGGTGTGGTCCGGGATAATGTTATCCAGTAAGGTGTTGGCTCTGTTTTCTGGGTCCGTGCAAGCGATGCGAGGTGCTGTCCGGGTGTTGTTTGACGGCAGGAAACTAAGGAGCGTGCGGATGTTTTCGAGAAGGGCCTCCTCGCTTTCGCAGGCGAATTGGGCTACGCCGCTCTTAGTTGAGTGTACGGCAGCTCCTCCCAGTCTTTCCTGGTCCACGTCTTCGCCGGTTACGCTTTTTACGACGGCCGGGCCCGTGAGGAACATATAAGAGGAGTTCTCTACCATAAAGATGAAGTCGGTAAGTGCAGGGGAGTATACAGCTCCGCCGGCGCATGGGCCCATTATGGCGGAAATCTGAGGAATGACTCCGCTGGCGAGGATGTTACGCTCGAAGATCTCTCCATAGCCTGCCAATGCATCTATTCCTTCTTGGATGCGAGCTCCGCCGGAGTCGTTAAGTCCTATCACAGGAGCCCCTGTCTTAAGGGCGTAATCCATTACCTTACAGATTTTTTCGGACATCGTCTTCGAAAGGGAGCCTCCGCTCACGGTGAAGTCTTGGGCGTAGACATAGACTATTCGGCCGTCTATGGTTCCGCGTCCCGTTACTACTCCGTCACCGTCCGTGTGGTTCGCCTCCATACCGAAATTAGTACATCTATGATGAACGAACATATCGAATTCTTCGAATGAGTCCTTATCCAAAAGAAGCGCAAGACGCTCTCTGGCAGTTAGTTTGCCTTTAGCGTGCTGCGCCTCTATTCTCTTTTCGCCTCCTCCTAGAAGGGCCGAGGAGCGTCTCTCTAAAAGTTTTTTCGTCTTTTCGCTTTGTATGCTCATATCTTCTTAATTCTGTTAACCTTTTTCGTAAACCTGTTATCCCGGCAAATTTAACAAAAATTTTTCAAACCCCTTCGTTCGGCGGGGTGTCCTGGTTTGGGGCAGGAAAAGCTTGGGAAGCGAAGCAATCTTTTATCAGATAAAAATACAGGCTTTGAACATTAGTACAAAGCTTGTATTATAGTTTAACACTACATTATAAGTATTCGAGATTATCAAGCATTCGGGTAATGAGAGTGCGGAATCCGTCTTTAAAGGCAGCATTTTGCTGGTATTCGCGGTAGAGAGACATATCGCCTTTACGTTTTTGTCGTATTATGCGATCGATGATAGTTCCCATAGCTTCTTCGACGGCTTGTTGGTCAGGGTTGCCTATAACAAGTTTCCGGTAATTCTCGTCAGCGGCAATTGCCTTTGCAATATTTACCAGTTTTTCCTTTTGATCAGCAGGCGTGGCGTCCCAGCCATTGAACCAATGCTCGTTGAATTCTTTGATAATTTCGTCAAGAGGATCTTTCACAGGATCTTCGCCAGGACCCCCATTAACCATAGTGGGTTTAAGGGGATCTATGGTGGATTCACCTGCATCGAGGACGATGGTCTCATTGAGGGCTGTGCGTCGGAGGCCGTAGGTATTGAGATCTACGGAATCCAGCAGGTCCTTGATGTCTTCTATGCCTGGCCCGGAGACAATTAGCTGAGGGATGAGGAGTCGGAGGAACCAGAAGAGTTTTTCCCAGTCCTTCACTTCGTAGTTCAAAATGGCAGCGACGCGTGAGTAAATCTTGACAAACTGCTTACACTTCATCTTGAAATCGGCTTTACCATTTTCAGGCCAATCTATCTCATTATTAAAACGATTAGCGGCGGCGTCTATGATGGGCGCAAATTTATCGGCCGGAGCGCCGTGGATGTAAAGTTCGATGAAGTCGTTCACCTCTTCCATATCAAACACGTTGAAACTCAAAAGGGTCGTTTTAAGTTGATGAAGAACATTAACATCAGTGGCTTCGGAAAGGGTAGTGGCCGTATAGAACGGGTCAAATGCTTTCTTGATGTCTTCTTGAGTATTATAGAAATCTAAGATAAATAGGTCTTCGCTCAATTTCCCAAGTTCCGGTGCGGAACGGTTGAGACGGGACAGAGCCTGCACGGCGAGGACGCCGTCCAAGGGCTTGTCGATATACATAGCAGCGAGTTTGGGTTGGTCAAAGCCTGTTATGTATTTGTTAGCTACTACGAGGATGCGGTTCTCGTCCTTGTCGAATTCTTCGGCTGTCTTAGTATCAGGGAATCCATTTATCTGAGCCTCGGTATAATCGCGACCACCTACATTCTTCGTTCCAGAGAATGCTATTAGGATATTATATGGCAATTTATTTTCTTTTTTGATTTCACAAAGTGCCATATAGTATGAGATAGCACACTCGATATCCTTAGTTACCACCAAAGCTTTGGCGTGGCCCTTAAGCTTGTGGTTGCGATACATTTTGGCGTCGAAGTGCGTGAGCATTACTTCAGCTTTGGCCTTTATTGTTTTGGGTTCACGTTCCACATATCGGCGGAGCATCTTCTGAGCACGTGCTGTTTCGTATTCCGGGTTGCCCTCAATGCTTTTGGTGAGCTCATAGTAGCTGCGGTAAGTTGTGTAGTTCGTGAGCACATCCAAGATGAATCCTTCCTCGATGGCTTGCTTCATACTGTAGAGGTGGAAGGGATGGAACTTGCCTTCGGAATCCTCTGTACCAAAGCGCTCCAGAGTTTCTTTTTTAGGCGTCGCGGTGAAGGCGAAGTAAGAGCAGTTCTTGCTCATCTTGCGGTCCTTCATCAGTTTCTCCAACAATGCGTCGGTATCGCCGCCTGTTTGGTCAGCGTCTTTTTGCACTGCGACATTCAATTTGTCCGCTGCAATTCCGGACTGTGATGAGTGAGCCTCGTCGATGATGATGGCGAAGTTATGGTCGCTAACGTCAGCAATGGTATCGCAGATAAAAGGGAACTTTTGAATGGTGGTGATAATGATGCGCTTTCCCTGCTCGATGGCCGTTTTCAGTTCCTTGGAAGAATCCGCGTGAGCAACAATTCGGTCACTGTGACCGAAGGCCTTGATATTGCCGGTGATCTGTTTATCCAGCAGTCGTCGGTCGGTAACGACGATTGCGGAGTCAAAAAGTGCCAAATCCACTGCCTTTGCCCTGACGGCATCCATAGAATCCGGACATAAGCCTATAAGCTTATAAGCCAGCCAAGTAATGGAGTTGGATTTGCCGGAGCCGGCGGAGTGCTCTATGAGGTAGGTCTTGCCGACGCCCACGGATGCTACATCAGCGCTCAATTTTGATACGACGTCCAACTGGTGATAGCGTGGGAAGATAAGACGCTTAGCATTACGCATAATGTGCGGAACCTTCTTACCTGTTTTAGCCTCGCCGTAATCGAACAACACATAGTTCATCAAAATATCGGCAACTGTGTCTTTTTGAAGAAAGTAATTCCAAATGTATGATGTCTTATAAGAGCCGTCTTTGCTGACTGGATTGCCTGCTCCCTGTCCGTTGGGAAGACCCTGGTTAAACGGCATAAAGAAGGTATTCTTCTCGGCTAACTTCGTAGTGAAGTACACCTCATCCTTATCCATAGCAAAGTGTGCCAGACAATGTCCGTAATTCAGCAAAGGCTCACGTGGACTGCGCTCTTCTTTGTATTGCTTCTGGCCGTTATATTTGGCCGTCTGATAGGTCCATGGATTCTTGAATTCGAAAGTGAAGATTGGAAGACCGTTGATGAATACTACCATATCAATCTCGTATCCGGGATTCAACAGGGAAAATGTTTGCTGACGGGTGATGGAGAATTGATTCTGGGCGTATTTGGCGTGGCTGGCCTCACTGTCAGAGGGTGAAGGTTTCGGAAAAAACAAGGTAAGGTGTATGTTCCCCACATCGATACCATCTCGGATGAGTTTGATGATACCGAAATTGGTAATGTCGCTGCCGATCTGATGCTCTACATCAGCCTTAAGGTCTTTGCCGAGATACTCCGCCAAGACATCTCTCTGAGAGGATTCCAGGAAGGACCAGAGACGGCGTTGATCTATGGCCAATTTGCTGGGCATATCTTTGGGACGACCCCAGTAGTACTGGTCAGCGCCAGGGTTTTGTGCATCAATATCTTCATTGCCGGTAGCTTTCCGTTCCTCTACAGTACTGCCCACCAGCGCTTTTTCTATTAGGCATTCGAATGCCTGTTCATTGGTCTTAGAAAGCATTATTTTATCTCTTTTTTAAGTTCATTCAGCAATGCCAGTCCCTTTGCCGTAAGTAAATACTTCTGTCGAGGATGTCGTGGCGATTCCGGATATAACATTCGCACATACCCTTCCTCGATGGCTGGAGAAAGATAGAGGCCCATAAAATTCTCTCGGTCTTTTAATTCCATTTCAGTCATTATATCCCTGACAGACAGCTGCCGGTCATTTATAGTGATTACAAGTTTTATGGTATTGTCATTATCAGGAAGTAACTTGTCGGGTACTTGTCGGGTACTTGTCGGGTGCTTGTCGGGTATACTAGCCACGGTAGACTGATCTGATATGTCGGGTTGTATGCTCCATTCCGGGGATGGATTGATATGAAGGTATCGGTTGCGTAAGTCCCAGTGTTCACCTAAAAGCAGGTTCCGGAAGAAACGTTCCAGATATACTGGAGTATAGTCAATACCCTTCACGGCATTCCTGTAATTAGCACGGACCAAAGCATTTCGGAAGTACCAGGAATGCTCTGCAAACATATCGTTGTTTACCTTGAATCCGATGTCCCGCAAATAAAGGATTGTAAAGACGGCCGTCGTGCGTGTATTGCCCTCGCAGAAAGCGTGGATCTGCCAAATGCCGGATACAAATTGAGTGATGTGAGTGATTAGCTCATCGGCCGATAATCCTTTGTAACTAAAACTACGTTCCTGTTCGATGTCGTAATCCAATGCCCGGCGTAAATCTTCCCAATTCAAGTAATGGACCGTATCGTGTTCCAGTACCCATTCCTTTTTGGTGATATCATAGTCACGTATTTTGCCGGCATGCTTGAATACGCCGTCGAATATTCGACGGTGTAGAGCTATAATGCCCTGTGAGCTGAAATCAAGAGACGCTGATGAAAGGATTTTGGTAATGTTAGCCGATACTTTATCGGCCTCCTGCATCTGATCATCATCCGGTTTCCGTGACTGCTTGGACTGATAATAACTCTTTATCAGTTCGCGGGCTTGATCGATATCGATTTCTCCTTCGATATGCTTGCGTGCCGTCTCCTTCAGATACTCGGACGTCTTCAGCCCATCGACCGCCTGCAGGCCGATAGCTGTCCGCCAATGGCCCGCTTTCTCTATTTTATCAGGCTCTCCTTGCCTGATATATTCGTCGAAATCTATATAGTCGTCTTTCATCTCCCTGATACCTAAAAAACCTTGACTTTACCTGTGACTACGTCGTTAATAATGATTTGCTTGCGCTCCTGAAGCAGAGATAATAATTTAGCTTTAGGAGCAATCATTTTATCAATAATGCTGAATTGCTCATTCAAGCTTCTAACAATCTCCCCTTGCTCGTTAACCGGCGGTATCGCAATAGGGAGATTCAAAATATAATCTATATCTGCACGGGGCATTTTTGCGCCATATGTAGACGCGTCTACCTTATTTACAAAATATGTAGATAGTAAAACGTATTGTAAAAACTTTGGAACAGGCGTATCCCTCATTACCACAAATTCATTGGAACAGCAATAATTCCTATCACATAAATAAGCTTTAGCCAAATAAGGACGTAATTTCCCGAAAATGACATCATTCTTGTTGCACAAAAGTGATTGATTGATATCATATTCACTATCGGTTAAGATAAACTTTCCGGTATGACTCTCGATATTCTCCAGTCCTATATATGGCAATGCTTTATACGCTTTTTCTCTGGATGGCGTAACATAATACTTGAGTTTACGAATTTCCCAGTGAGAAGGAATGACTCCTATCCAATCATAACCACTTTCACGATACGTTATGCAACTTGATACTCCTCGTGTAACTGCATTATTGATCACGATTTGCTTCCGTTCATTTAATAAATCAATCATACGCTGCTGCTGGGCAATGGCTTCGTCTATCTTGGCAGTGGCGGCATCGAGGTATGCGACTATCGCGTCCTGCTCCATCTGCGGCGGAATCAATGTAAGGATCTGACCGAAATCGTTCGTGTACATTCTCCAGCGGGATGGAATTACACCCGTAGAGTGCCGTGCGAATTCTGCAAGATACATTGGCGTCTTGTACAGATAGTGCATATACTTAGGATTGTTGTTTCCCTGTAGTTTGTACACGCAGTATGCCGGGCTGACAAGTCCGTTGTAAGCAGATACGCCGAGACCTCCCATCCAGGCCAGCATTATATTGATGACAAGGTTGTTTTCTTCAACAACCTTATAGCCAATCAGTGATTCGCTGCGGGAACCGTTAGCAAGAGTGACGCCATCGTACTGGGATACGGAAAGCAGATCTTCGGTCCCAGTTGCCGATGTGTTGAAGGACTCACGCCATAAGAACTTGGATTTAAGTAGGCTCCAATGGCTGGGTATCTTTCCCATCCATATGAAACCACTATCCTTGTATGAACTGTACTTATCCATCTCCTATAATAGTTCAAACAGTGACTTGATATAGCCTTGACTTTTCTGGTCCAGGTCTATGATGTCGGCCTGATTTTCCTCCAGCGTGCGGAGCGGAATAGGCTTGTAGAAATACTTGTTGAAGGAAATCTCGCAACCAATTTTAGTGGGAGCGATATTGATCCACGCATCATCCACATAGGGGCGTACCTCTCGCCGGAAGTATTCATAGATGTCTTCCTTCACAGGGATCTTCTCTGTATCACGCAATTCGGAATCCGGCTCGTATTCTATATACTTACCCTTCGCGGAAGGTTGATAGCCATAGTCGGCAAAGCACTCGCGTGAAACCTTAAAGATGCTTTCCATCGCCTCCAGGTCTTTCGCATCGGCCTTGTGCTCTTTCTTTACCACAGGCTGTGCCGTAGGGTCGGTGACGGACATAGCGCGAGCGATGGTCTTCAGTACTGATGCAGATAGGCCTAGTTTCAGTTTCTTGGCAGCAGTGTCAATCTTATCGGCAAAGATGGCGTAGTCCATATAGACATCGTTTCCTACTTCCTTGTGTAGCGTCTTGGCGGCCTCCATTAGGGCTTTGCGCTCTTTCCATTTGGCAGTAGATACCAGGTTGGCCAGCTTCTTGTCCTTCACCTTAATCTCGTTCTCCTGCAGGTATTCCTTGATGTCTGTCATCTCGGATTCCAGCCCAGTGAATACCTTATCTTTATATGTATCGTACAACCACTTGGACAGCTCCAAGTTACCTTTGTCATACAAGAGTTCGTCTATACTGATAGCGTTAAACTGGCTACGGAGACGCAAAGGACGTTCGATAGTTACGCTGTAATAGCGGAAGTCATCGCCATCGAAAACTTTGGAGACGACCTTGTGGTCGCCCTCAACGATTTCTTCATCGGTGAAGTTCCGATGGGCACGGAGAATCATTTCTCGTGCCTGGGCATCGATGGTACAATTGCGGCTACCTTGGTTCTTCCGGAGTTTTTCAAAAGCTTGAGAGGCATCAATCAATTGAATCTTATCCACACGATCCCACGACTTCTTGTTAGTAAGAAGCCAGACATAGGTGGAGATACCGGTATTGTAAAAGATATTGTTTGGTAGTTGGATGATGGCCTCCACTAGGTTACTTTCCACAAGGTGGCGGCGGATGTTGCTCTCTCCGCTTCCGGCATCTCCCGTAAAAAGAGAGGAGCCGTTGTGAATGGAAGCGATGCGAGCACCCTGCGGCTGAAACTCAATAGGTTTCATCTTGTTTATTTCTTCCAAGAGGAAGAGCATCTGGCCATCGGATGACCTAGGCGTGCAATCCAAAACTTCAGCCTCACCTGCAAAGTTCATCAGCGTGAGACAATAGCGCTCGTCCAATAATTCTTTCTCGTGATAAATCTTCTTCTTGTCTTCTTTCCAAGATTTGCCATAAGGAGGATTCGTGAGCATAAAGCCGAAAGAATGGTTTGCAAAATGATTCTCGGTAATAGTGTTACCTAGGTGGATGCCTGATGGGTCTACACCTTTGATTATGGCATCTGACTTACAGATGGCGTAGGTTTCCGGGTTAATTTCCGTGCCAGCAAGCTGAATGGCATCAGGACTGACGCCCAAACCAAGCAGGTATTCTCGTCCCTCAGTGAGCATACCACCGGAACCGCAGGCCGGATCATACAATGAAATAATCTGAGGAAGGTTATCCTTTACCGGTTCGAATACAAGTTGAGCTAGTAGAGTGATGGCATCACGTGGAGTGAAGTGCTCTCCTGCTTCTTCGTTGTTTTCTTCATTAAAGCGACGGAGTAATTCCTCGAAGATAGAGCCCATACCTATATTTGTAAGAGCTGAGATACGCAGGCCATCGGGTCCGATCACTTCTTTATCGGCAAGATTAATGCGAGAATCAGTTATGCGCTCGATAATGGCCAGCAAGCGGTCGTTATCGGCGAGTTTCCTGGCTTTTGTAAAGTAGTCAAAATTCTTTAGTACATCACGAACATTCTCGCTATACCCATTAAGGTATTCGGCGAAATTATCGTATAGGAGGTCGTTATTGTCGGATGCCTGGGATTTCAATCGATTCAGCGTCCACTTACTGGTGTTAAAATAACTAAGGCCGGTGATATCTTTTATGGCGTCTTCATCTAGGATTTCCAATTTCATTTCGCGCTGGGATGCCACTTCTTTATCTACATTTTCTTTAGTGGGCTCCAAAAGAGCATCCAATCGGCGAAGTACGACCATTGGTAATATAACATCACGGTACTGGCCACGAAGGAACACGTCGCGGAGCACATCATCCGCGATGTTCCAAATTAGGCTTACCATCTGACTGTGTGAATTATCCATATCTAAGAGGTGTTATTTACATGCATATACTGTATAATTACACAAAAATAACATTTTTATTTATAATTATGTGCCCCTCGCCTAACTGCTTCTTTACGGAGACTAAACTTTCATCTATGTAGAAGTCGTTGTGGTAGAGGCATTATCCGATTCAGCGAGTCTGCAAGTACAACCAAAGCAACAGGGCGACCTTTGCTGCGAGCGATTATCGACAAACGAGATGGCAACTATTCACTGAGAGCAAAAGGATAGAAATATGTTTCAAGCCGCGAACCCGAAAACACAAAGCCCTCGCTGCCGGTAAAAGAAAAAAGTCGACTGAAAATCAGTCGACCTTGGTACTGGGTAGGAGAATCGAACTCCTATTGCAAGATTGAGAATCTTGAGTACTAACCGTTATACGAACCCAGCGTTTCTCGTTTTGGGAGTGCAAATGTAGAATAATTTTTTGAACTCACCAAATTTTTTTAAAAAAGTAAGTGAAAATTTTTTCTGGGGAGGAAGCGGATGGTGGACAAATTGGCCAGCAAAAAAGACTTTTTGGATAATGGAAGGCCACTGACAATGTGACATTGGCACACGCTTTGACGAAGAGATGCCGTCAGCAGTGTTGTCAGAATGACAGGTTTTGACGAAAAAATGCCGTCAGCAGGCTGTCAGAACAGCAGGTTTTGGTGAAGAAGTGCCGTCAGCAGTGCTGTCAGAGTGACAGGCTTTGATGAAGAAATGCCGTCAGTAGGCTGTCAGAGTGACAGGCCCAAATGAAGGTAATATCGGCAGCGATGCTGTCAAAGTTAGTAGAATGTATATAAATTATAGTATATTATGAAAAGAAAATTTTTGTTTTTGGGATGCCTTTTAGGCTCAGCACTTTTGCTCGCTTCTTGTGGTAAAGACGAAGTAGACGAGACTTGGAAGACTCTTCCTCAGGAGGAGATTGCTATAGAAAATGGCAATGCACATTTCATGGTTAACGGCATAGACTCTAAAAAGGGTACCGTTAAGGTAGTCGCCAAGAGCGCTACCGAGGCTGACGTTACTTTGACGGGCATAGTTCCAGGCTATAACACGGTGCTTGTAAACGCTACTCTTGAGAAAGGCGAGAATTCCACTTATACATTTGCAGGCAAGGCAGCCCTTACCGAGAATCCGGCTATCTTCACATTGAAAAGCACAGCGCAGAATCCTGTTTATGTGGTGACTGTCGAGGGAGACATCAATGTGGAAGGTAAGGTAAACGCTAAGGTTACCACTGCTCTTTCAGAGAATTTCAGAGGAACTCTTGCAAACACCTGGAA
>Ga0129316_1000208_pt1 | contig 40706 bp, 43 predicted proteins | sample Cm1ome_2_FD_94429 | JGI IMG/M metagenome (GOLD analysis project Ga0129316, IMG submission 94429) | Eastern black-and-white colobus group fecal microbial communities from Wisconsin, USA - Cm1022B metagenome | ecosystem: Host-associated > Mammals > Digestive system > Large intestine > Fecal...
AGGTTCTCACAGCCGTCAAAATCTGTGATTTTGGAAACGGCGAGAGGTTCTTATAGCGGAGCAAAAAGGTTCTCACAGCCGTCAAAATCTGTGATTTTGGAAACGGCGAGAGGTTCTTATAGCCATTTAACTTATCAAAAAGGGGAAGCGACAAACTGTAAAAGAATAAAGCCGCACATCATATTGAACGATGAGCGGCTTTTAATTTTTTGGCACCCCCTGCGAGAATCGAACTCACAACTAACCCTTAGGAGGGGTTTATTATATCCATTTAACTAAGGAGGCGTGCTTGCATATTAAATTGACAGATAATATTATACACTATCCGCTTCGGATTTGCAAGCACTTTACAAAAATTATTTATACAGTTTTCCGTCACAGACGGTCAGTATCCTGTCGGCATATTTGGCGTCGGAAAGGCTGTGAGTGATAAGAATGACGGTTTTACCGCATTTGTGACGGGAGAGAAGCAATTCCATTACTTCCTTTCCGGAGCGGCTGTCAAGATTTCCGCACGGCTCGTCCGCAAGGATAAGGTCAGGGTCTGCGGCGATCGCTCTTGCGATAGCGACACGCTGCTGCTGTCCTCCCGAAAGCTCATACGGCTTGTGCGACAGCCTTCCCGAAAGCCCTACAGCTTCAAGCGCCGAAAGTGAGCGTTCAAGGCGTTTCGCTGTCGGGATACCTCTGTAAGTAAGAGGCAACGCTACATTTTCAACCACCGACAGCGTCGGTATAAGATTGAACGACTGAAAAATAAAACCTATCCTTTCGTTTCTTATACGGCTCAGCTCATTATCGGCAAGCGTTTTTGTATCAAGTCCGGAAAACATATATGTTCCGCTGTCGCAGGTGTCGAGCAGACCGAGAATATTCATCAGCGTGGATTTTCCCGAGCCGCTCGGACCTGTAATCGCTATGAACTCACCCATGTTTACCGTAAGGCTGACGTTGTCCAGTGCCTGTACCGTACCGTCAGCCATTGTGTAGTGCCTTGATATGTCAGCGGCGTTTATCAGAGCATTCCCGTTTGCTTGATTGATATTCCTGCTTTCTTTCATAAGAGCCGACCTCCTTCGGTGAGAAATAACGGCAAGGCGAGGCAGTCGTGTTGGTTATTACGCCTGCGCCGTGAAGTCCGCAACAGCCGTCATGCTGATGTATGCAAGGCTCGCCGCATATTATCATATTCATTTTTCCACCCTCTTTTTGTGAGATTATAAAGCTATTTTTAGCCGCAACAGCCGTAATATTCACTGCATTTCAGTAATATTTTCCGTAACGGCAGATAAACTAAGTAGGTAAAAACGAAAAGGAGAATGAGTATGAATTACCGCAAAACATACAAAAAAAGAAGAGCGTTTCATATTACGATCATCGCAATTTCGGTTATTGCAGGGCTTTATTTCAATATGATGCTCCCCGGTGTTGTAAGGGATAACGTTCCTTGTGTGGACGTGATCTTCCCCGAAAGGACAGAATATATCCCGTCCGTAACCTGCAGCGGTACGGTAGGTTATTCACAGGTCAGGAGCATAAAAGAAGAAATACCGCTTATTATAAAGGAATATCTTGTGAATGTCGGTGACAGGGTAGATGAGGGTCAGACAATAGCCGTTGTTGATAAACAGGCGGTGTGTGATAAGCTGAGCAATATGTACAGCGGTTCGGTATCCGATGTGCTGACGGCGGCGGAGCTTTCCGACAGGATACCTGAAGAAATACCGGCTTTGGTATCCGGAACGGTATGCTATCTTGCAAAAAGCGGAGAACTTATAGATGCCGGAGCGGATATTGCAAGGGTAGGAGGAAAGGGCGCACTTGTGCTGAATGTTGCTGTGCCTGAACGCAATCTGTCAAAAATCAGAAAAGGGCAGACTGCATCGCTTACTCTGTCGTCTGTTGACGGAAAATTTGCAGGACAGGTGAAAAGCATCGGCAAAAGTACGAGAAAACAATATCTCGGTGCTGTAGAGGAAACCGTAGCCGATGTTATGATAAGTATAGAAAGCCCGTCGGACAAGCTCAAAAGCGGTGACAGCGGATATGCGGAAATACAGACGGGTCTTAAGCGTGATATAGTTACCTTGCCTTACAGTGCGGTTATGCAGGATGAAAAGAGCGAATATATCTACGTTATCGAGAACGGCAGAACAACAAGGCGTGACGTTATAACAGGGCTGGAACTTGCAAAACGGACGCAGGTTTTCGGGGTAAGCGTTGAGGAGGAAGTAGTGAAAAGCACGCAGGGAGTAGCGGCGAACTCGATTATTATCAGAAATAAGACGGAATATAAGACAGAATAAAGGAATACACAGGCACAAAACGGTAATTATATAACAGTCGGATATGAAACATAAAGCGGAGGTAGGTTATGGGACTGATGTCGGTTATGGCTGATATATGGAGAAGCAGGAGCAGAAGTGCGTTGACTATGAGTGCGGTTGCGATAGGTATTTTTTCGGTGACGGTAATATCGGCGGCAGGTCAGATAGGTACAGCCAAGATAAACGACAGCCTTGACGATATGGGAGTAAACTCTGTACTTGTAGAGGCACAGGAGGCAGGAGTCGCTCTGAGCGACAGCGATATAGATGCTTTGGGCAGATTGAGCGGTGTCAACGGTGCGATGCCGCTTATGGCGCAGGTCACCAAGTGTGAGCTTATCGAAAGCAATGTTTCGTGTATGGTGTGGGGAGTAAACGAGAAAGCGGACGAGATTATTTCGATGAAGGCGATACACGGCAGACTTATTGACAGATCGGACTTAAAAAAAGCCGAAAATATCTGTGTTATTGATGATGAGATAGCACTCGAAACATACGGAAGGACGAACATAGTCGGAAAGACGGTGAGTGTGAATTTCGGCGGTAAATACACTGATTTTACGGTGATCGGTGTTGCCGAGTCGGGACTCAGCCCCATACAGAATATGATGAACGATGCTGTGCCGTATTTTGTGTACATTCCCTACACCACAGCGCAGAAAATAAGCGGCAAAAGTGAATATGACAAAATAGCCGTTCTTCTTGACAAGAGCGGTGACGGCGAAACTGCGATAGACAGAATAAAAACCTGTATGGCAAATGTCAAGGGTGAGGGAAGTATAAAAATAAGCGAGCTTCAGAGCCAGAAGAAACAGCTTGACGAAATACTGGCTGTCGCAACCTCGGCACTGTCATTCACGGCAGGAATTTCGCTTGCGGTTGCGTCCGTATCGGTTATGACCGCAATGCTTGTAAGTGTGGGTGAGCGAAAACGTGAGATAGGCATAAAGAAGTCGCTCGGAGCAAGGAATATAAGAATAGTTTGCGAGTTTTTAGCCGAAAGCACGATGATATGTATTATCGGCAGTATTGTAGGCATTGCGGCAGGGTGTGCGGTGGCGTTTGTCATAGGTCTTGCGGTCGGTGAGAACTTTGTTATGCAGACCGACATAATGCTTATTGCAGTTGCGGTGTCGGCAGTGATAGGTATGATTTCGGGAAGCTATCCTGCATATAAAGCGGCAAGGATGAAGCCGGTGGATGCGCTGAAGATGTAAAAAGCTATTGTGCCAAGTACGAACAATCTGTAGGAAAACGGCAGAGCAGATAGGCAGTGTCTGTTCGATATCTTGAGTAGCAGTAACGATCCCTCAGTCTTGCGACAGAAAAAGTTTAGTGAATACTGATGTTGCGGGTATCGCAAAAGCAAAATATCGGATAAAATCGGTGTGAGCCTTGTCGCAATCCAGCTCCCTTTGGCAAGGGAGCCAAGTTTATATGGCGGCAAGGATGAAGCCGGTGGATGCGCTGAAGATGTAAAGATTCAAAAAATTTCCCCTACCCCCTTGACAGCTAACGATTATTAGCTTATAATATAGCTAACGATCGTTAGCTTTTATATCGAGGTGAATATATGAAACAAGCCTCCAAAAAGGAAGACACAAAACAACGCATACTTGATGAAGCGTTACGGCTCTTTTCGCAGAGCGGTTATGATGCCGTAAGTGTTGAGAGAATAGCTTCGGCGGTGGGGATAAAAGCGCCGTCACTGTACAAGCATTTCAAAAGCAAGCAGGAGATATTTGACGCTATCGTTGCGGAAACGTACCGCCGTTATGATATATTCACGGACGGCATTGATGTACACGTTTCCGAAAGCAAAGCAGATGAAAAGGTGTTTGACGGTATTTCCGAGGAAATGCTTGCAAAAAAGGTAAGACAGCTGATAGAATATTCACTGCACGATGAGTATGTCAGCCGATTCAGACGAATGATGACGATAGAGCAGTTCAGAAACGCTGAGTTTGCGGCGATGTATTCCGAACGGTATCTGGAAAGATTGGTGCGTTATCACGCAGGACTTTTCAGAGTGCTTATCAAGTCGGGAACGATAATCGGAGAAGATTCCGATACGCTTGCGCTTGAGTATGTTGCGCCTGTTGTGCTTATGGTAGAAATTTGCGACAGACAGCCCGAAAGGGAAGCGGAGTGCCTGAAACGGCTTGAAGCACACGTCAGAAATTTCTACCGCACATATTCGCCCCACATGGTGAAAACGGCAGAGAAAAGAGGCGGTAAGCGTGACGGATGAAAGTCGTTTTATACTGTGTCCTCACTGCAAGGCGAAAACAAGGGTAAAAATTACACAGGACACGGTGCTGAAGAATTTTCCGCTTTTTTGTCCGAAATGCAAACAGGAGAACGTTATAAACGTTGAAAATTACATAATTACGTTGATTCAGACAGACGCAAAGACGCAGTGCTGACCTATTTATTGGGGCGGCACTGCGTTATTTTTTTGAAAAGAGGTTTTTGATATGAAATTATATTTCAAGGACGGGGTCACAATTGCGACAACCGTAATGATACTTATCCTTATCGGCTACATAGCATTCTGTATTCTGACACGAAAACAGACACAGCACTGGGGGCTGAGAAGCCTTATACTGCTTGTGTACGGCCTTGTTGTATGCTGTTTCGCCGCAACCCGTGACGGACTTGACAAGACTATTCAGAATGCTATAGACGGAAGCTGTGATCCCGGTTTGTTTCAGCTTATCAGCATACCGAACATAGTCGGCTGTGTCGGTGCGCTTGCGGTAATTGTCGGAATAATCGCAACGCCGATAGCTAAAACGCAGGCAGCCCGTGAGATATGGTTTTATGTTATGTCGGGCGGAATAACGCTTAAAATTGTTACGGTGGAAATTGCAAGGATTATAGCGATGCTCAGATAAAAGAGGTATTGATATGATAATAACGGTAATACACGGAGCTATGCACAAGGGCATTACATACTCAATGACAAAGGCTGTGCTTGACAAGCTGGGAAATGACAACGAGATACACGAATTCTTTATGCCGGCTGACGCCCCCGTCTACTGTGTCGGCTGTTACAACTGCTTTCTCAAAGGCGAGGAATACTGTCCGGACGCAAAAAAGGTACAGCCGATAGTAAAAGCTATAGAACAAAGCAAGCTCATCATTCTTGACAGCCCGTGCTATTGCCTGGAAATGAGCGGTGCACTTAAAAATATGATGGATCATTTGGCATACAGATGGGTAACGCACAGACCCGACGGCAGAATGTACTCAAAAATCGGGCTGACCGTTTCATCATCGGCAGGCGCACAGCCGAAAAGTGTCACAAAGTCTATGGCTCGTCAGCTTAAATGGATGGGTGTTGCAAAACGCTATCAGTTCCCGCTTGCAAGTATGGCGGCGAATGTGACAATGCTTTCGGACAAGAAAAAGCGTGAGATAGAAAAGACAGCGGAAAAGTTAGCCCGCAAAATAAAGTCGGTAAAGGCAAAGCCGTCAATCATCACTAAGATGATGTTCTATATGTTCGGCGCTATGCAGAAAAACGATAAAACAGCGTGGAACCCAACCGACCGTGACTGGTGGAAAAGCAAGGGCTTCCTTGACGGTAAAAAGCCGTGGAAAAACTGAAATAAAGGGGAAATATATGAAAATAAAGCGGGCATTGTCATTATACAAGCATTGCAATAGTGGGCTGATTGCAGTAAAATATTATCATAAAAATACCGAATCAAACCGAAAAAACTGCGACTTATAAGTGAAAGCTTTCAAAAGAGGTGTACTATGCACATAAACGACATCGAAAACATTATGAATTATCTGTTTTCTGCCGCACTTAAGAAATGCGGAAACTTTGAAGACGCAGAGGATTTGACAAGCGAAACGCTGCTTGCCGCTTTGAAATATCCGAATGAGATACAGGATATTAAAAAGTGGCTGTCGGGTGTACTTAACCACAAGTATTACGATATGCTGAGGCACAAATATAAGCTCCCTACGGTAAGCATCAACCTTATTACAGAGGACATACCCGACTTTGAGGAAGAACAGGCAGATGTGCCGAGTGCTGACGAAATACGTCGTGAAGTGGCGTATCTTTCGGGAAAGTATCGTGAGGTTATTGTCCGCCATTATCTTAACGGCGAAAAGGTGCAGAACATTGCCGAAAAGCTTGGTATCCCAAAAGGTACAGTGCTGTCAAGGCTGTCCGCAGGCAGAGAGCAGATACGGAAAGGATTTGATTCTATGGAACGATATGAAAAGCAAAGCTATCAGCCTGAACGGCTTGGGATTACCTGTAACGGCTGTATGGGGCTTAATGGTGAGCCATGGTCATTAGTTGAAGGCGATATGTTAAAACAGAATATCCTTATCGCCGCTTATGAAAAACCTGTTACCTGCGTTGAAATTGCACTTGCTTTGGGTATTCCCACAGCGTATATTGAAAATGCAGTAAACGACCTTGTAAGCTCAGAGCTTATGCAGAAAAAAGGCGATAAGGTCTTTACGGATTTTATGATCGTAACTCCCGAACAGATATTAAAAAGTCTTGATGTTCAGATTGAATTTTCCAAAAAGCATTATAATACTATTTGGGGGCTTTTCAATGAATTTCTTGCGGAGATAAGAGAGAGTACAAAGAATTTATGCCTCAGAGAAAGCGAACAGCGTAAACTGCAATACTTCTTTGTATTGCACCTGTTTTCTAACGGGATCTATCAGGCGGTACAGCAAATAGTTCCGTCGAAAGAAGAATATCCTCTCCGTCCCGACGGCGGAAAGTGGATAGCTTTCGGAAACAGATATACTCTTGATTTTGATTTTGAAAATTACAAATTTTCAAAATACTGCTATGGCGGAGAAAGAAGGTCGTACGAGGAAAACTTTTTCAGTTCAAAATCCGTTGACTTGCATATTTATGACACACAGCCCGACCTTAACAAGTATCAGCACGGAGATATGTTACTCAGTGATGAAATATTTATGAAAATGCTGTATGTTATTTACAAGGGTATTCCGTTCAACTACACAGGTATTGATCCTATATATCTTGAAAGAATACCTCATCTTGCAAAATGCGGAATTATACATACGGTAAATGGAGTGCCGCAGCTTGACATTCCCGTTATTTCAAAGCAGAAATATGATGAGCTGGACAAGCTGCGCATAAATAAAATCCATGAATTTGCGGATATGTTTGAGCCTATTCTTCGTGAAATAATGCCTGAGATGAAGCTCAGTATACCCAAACATCTTGAAAGCCGTGTAGCGGAATTCAGAAAGTACAGTTGCTATGCTTTTCCCATTGCGGTTATCAAAGAGGCTATGGAAAAGGGAGATTTTTATACCGAGAACTGTACGCCGCCTATGGTTATGGTGATAGAAGAATAAAGGAAAATATATGAAAACGAAACGGACAGCATGGAGCTTTTCCATGCTGTCCGTTGTTTTGTATCTATAATTTACGCAATTGTCTTATCCGAGATTATCTCCCCGTCCGAAAGCTCAACTATCCGCCTGCACTTTTCGGCTACTGTTCTGTCATGCGTTACTATAACTATGGTTTTCCCGATAGAATTGAGCGACTTCATAACCTCCATTATTTCGTCAGCCGTTGCTGTGTCAAGTGCCGCTGTCGGTTCGTCCACAATGATTATATTCGGACGGTTTACAAGCGCACGGGCAAGAGCGACACGTTGCTTCTGACCGCCCGACAGCTCTTTTACGGGCTTTTTGAGAAGATTGCCTATTAACATCGCATAGGAGATAATCATATAAAAATACAGCTATCAAACCTTTTCCGCAATCAGTACATCCATACAATGCTTATGAGGAGTACCGCTGCTGTCGCAGTCAAAGATCCACTCATCGTTTTTATGAAATAGCCAATCGTGGTAATACATAAACAGCTCACCCGACTTCCAGCTATCCACAACAAATTCGCCTTTTTCCGTATCGGGCGGAAGAGGAATAAACGGCTTCTCCACAAAAACATTTACAACATTGATACCATTCGCAGCCGTATGAGCTTTAAGATTAGTGACAACATTCTCTCGTAATTCAAGCGGAATATAATGAAAAACCCCACTTGAAAAGATGATGTCATAGTCAGCTTCAAGCCTGAAATCTCTCACATCTGCCTTGAAAAAGTCAACCTTTACACCATAAGTATCGGCAAGCTCTCGTGCCTTTGACAGCCCCTGTTCAGATGCATCAAACGCTGTAACATCATAGCCGTTTCTTGCAAGAAATACTGCATCCTTGCCTTCTCCGCAACCAATATCAATAACCTTATACGGCTTAACAGGCGGCTTAATTCTCATTATCTCATAACACAGATCGTTAGGCTTTAAGCCCCAATAATACTCCTCATTGCCGTAGCGTCTGTCATAATCTGTGACGGATTGCGATGGATACCCCAACAGCGCATCAATAGTTGTTTTCAGAATAGCTGCGATCTGCGGCAGAAGTTCAATATCGGGACATGAAGTTCCGTTTTCCCATTTGGATATAGCTTGAAAAGAAACGTGCAGCTTTTCGGCTAAAGCCTGCTGTGTCAGACCAAGTGCTTTCCTTTTTTCTGATATTACATTGCCAATATTCATATGCCTGCCCTCCTTTGTCCTTATTATATCATCATAAATTGTAAAGTTCAATAACCGCCTTGTAGAATGATCGAGTGATATTCTATTGACAGTTGAAAATCCATAATTAAATTGAGAACTTTCCAAAATCAGACTAATGGAGCGTGAGTTTTTGCTCACGTTCCATGCAGACTGTCGAAAAAGTCAAGCAGAAATGCTAGGCTGTTTTATTGTATTTATACTTTACGCAATTGTCTTATCCGAGATTATCTCCCCGTCCGAAAGTTCAACTATCCGCCTGCACTTTTCGGCTACCGTCCTGTCATGCGTTACTATAACTATGGTTTTTCCGATAGAATTGAGCGACTTCATAACCTCCATTATTTCGTCTGCCGTTGCTTTGTCAAGTGCCGCTGTCGGTTCGTCCGCAATGATTATATTCGGACGGTTTACAAGCGCACGGGCAAGAGCGACACGCTGCTTCTGACCGCCCGACAGCTCTTTTACGGGCTTTTTGAGCAGATCGCCTATCAGCATCGCATCGGCGGTTTTGGTGATAAGCTTTTTCATCATCTTGTATTTAACGGCAGGGTTGAATATAAGCGGATATGAAATATTTTCATATACCGTCTTGTCGGCGAGAAGTCCGAAATTCTGGAGCACGAAACCGATTTCCTCGTTCCTTATTACTGCAATTTCATTGTTGCTGTACTTGGAAACCTCATATTCACCGAGAAAATATTTACCGCTTGTTTGCTTGTCAAGACAACCGAGGATATGTATAAGCGTTGACTTGCCGGAGCCGGATACACCCATTATAGCGACCATTTCACCCTTTTCTATGCTGAGATCTATATTTTTCAGTGCATGCACCTCGCTGCTTGTGTTTATATTATAATATTTATCTACATTTTCAAGTTTCATCATACGTTCTCATATCTCCTTATTGTTTCAAGCATATTACTGCGTACCAGCGTTACAGAGCCTGCGATGCTGACAATTACGGAAATTGCAATCAGATATACTGCAGTGAACAATCCGCTTTGTGCATTGATGATTTCTATAGCAAAGATGCTGTTTATTGCGAGCAGGATAAGCGTAGCGGCAAGCACAGAAATAACTGTTACAGCCGTGTCGCAGACAAGCTCGAGTATTATCACAGAGCGGGTCTTACCGCCGCACAGACGGAATACCGCCATTGCTTTTGTGCGTTTTTCGGCATTCAGCAGAATATTGGCAATCACTCCGAGAGTGCCGACTACGGCTATCATTATGAATACAGGCATTAACTGTATCAGCAGCATATTGTCACGGTACAGCAAATCGAGATCTGCCACATCATAGCGTATATTCATATACAGATCGCCTTTTGAATCATCGCTGTTTGCGTTTAGTCCGTCAATTATACGAGCCGCAATTTCGCTGCGTGAAGCGTTGCCGTTTTTCAGAATTATCACATATTGATAGTAACGTTTATCCTCGCTTTTTCCGGAATAGTCCTCCTGATTTTCGGGAGCGGTGGCAAGTCCGGAATTGTAGAGAATATCCGCATCGGTGTAGAAAGTTGTACCCAAGCTTTGGGTGTCGGTATTATACAGTATTACGCTGTCGAGATAGTTATCGGTATATCTGCCGACAACAAGAAGCTCGGTAATCCCTTTCCCGCACTTGTATTTTATTGTGTCGCCGATATTGTACCTCGATGTATAGCTTGCGATTACAGGAATCTTACCGCCGTAGTCCTTTGATTTGTCCGGCCGTTCTCCCGAAAGTCCTATATCGAGATATTCGCTGTATTCGGTCGAATATCCGAGCAGAGTTCCGTTTATATCGTTAAAAAACCGATAGAAAGTGTCATCGTCCATATTGTTTATCTCGCTGTCGGTAATACTGCTTTTTTCTGAGTAAAGTTCCAATGCGGTTTCATAGTAACGCTCGACACGGCAGTTTATGCCGTACTTTTCAAACGCTGAAATTATCTTTTCATCGGTTATAGGCGCTTTTGACGAGAGTGTACCGTGCAGTATCTTCTTATCATAGCGGTTACTTGTTATGTATGCTTTTTCGGCGAGATAATCCGAAGACGCAGTGATTGCAAAATTGAACAGCAGAGTTGAAAAAATGATACATATCATCATAAGGATAAAACTGCGTTTTTTTGATTGAAGCAAGGATAATGCAAGAGATAACAGCTTCATATTGCACCTCCGTTTGTGTATGCGGCTGAGGATATGCGCTTAAAGCCGGGCAGTAACGATATTATGATTATAATGCTGTATATTACAAATGACAGCAGATAGTCAAAAGCGGTAGGCACATATTCCATTCTGAGCTTTACCATAAGTGCGGTAAAAACCGGACTCAAAGCAATAGCGCAGATGAAAGAAACCGCTGTGTATGTAAGAGTGACTGCCGTTAAAAGCAGTGTTATCGGCATTGACTTGCAGCCTGTGACCTTCAGCACATTTATCTGTTCGCTGCAATTATCCGTCAGGTGAAGCATAAGCGTCAGCAGGAGCAGAGCGGTGAATATGCCTGTTACCACGATCCCTCCCGTGATGATAGCGTAGATTATGATAACAGATTCGTGACTCTCTCTGTTCGGTGGCTGAATATAAACCTCCTTGCCGAGATATTGCTCAAGTGCCTGCAGTTCATCGTCAGACAGATCGGAAGTAAAGAAAAAGCGTGCGCCGTTGTATTTTGTCGGAGCGGTATTCTTCATCTCATTTTCAAAATCTTCATCCTTTACATAAATTCCGCTGTCGTTGTGATATAAGAAAAACGTGTACGGAACAATAAAATCATCGGAAAGACCTATTACATTAAGTACGATGTCGCCTTTATCATCGGGAATGATAAGCCTGTCACCGACATTTATACCGCAGTCGTTTTCGGCAATAATAGCCTTGCTGTCACCCTTCAACTCATCTTCCGTGAAAAATCTGCCGTCGGTTATGTTATAGTCGGATTGTATGAAACGGTACAGATCTTTCATGTTTTTGTTAAAAGCAACTTTAGCTGATTCCGTACAGATGTAGTTTTCGCTTGTGCGATAGCTTACAACCGCATTATCGGCATAGGCAGTGTAGACTTCGGGCAGGTTTTCTCTGAAAAATTCGGGTGAATCTTCGGGCATAATACCGTCAAAGCAGTAGCCTGAACGATCCATCATATTGTGAAATGCCGCATTACCGCTGTTTAATGCACAGAACAAAGAAATAAATGTAAAGACAGCCGAAACAGAGATAAGAAAAATAAGGATATTCAGCTTGATATCGCTTTTGAGAAATGTTTTCAGCATACTGAAATAAAGCTTTTGATATTTCAATTATTCTTCTCCTTTTCATAATATATTTCCGTTAAGATTGTCAGCAAGTGACAAACTAACTGTACTATCAGAATTAGTACGGTTTTAATATAGCACAGAATACCGGAAATGTCAATAGCGGTTAAAAAATAGCAGGCGGAAAACCGCCTGCCCAGCTTGTAGAAAAAGTCTGTTTTTGAAATTAACTTCTGATTTATTATCCCTATCCCCCTGCCCCCTTTCCCCCGGAAAGGGGGTGAATACGGGGACTGGCGTCCCTGCGACCCGCCTTGGGGCTACGCCCCAAACCCCATTTTCAAAAATTATATAGGTTTATCGACAGTCTGAGCAGGCGGAAAACCGCCTGCCTTAATAATCACAGAACATCACAGTTCATAATGCCGAAAACGGATATTTTTGCAAAATCATTATCCGTGCTGTCGCAGGCGGTTTCTTCCGAGCTTTCGCTACCGGTATCACCGCCGCCGAAAAGCCCCTGCAACGCTTCAAAAATCGCAAACTTTATTTCATAATCACGGCTTTCTTCAACCCGCTTGCTTTGTTCTTCGGTAAAAAATTCACCCGATGCGGCAGGCAGGCACAGCGGCGGGAACATTACGCACCACCAGTTTCTGCCCTCTGCGTTTCCGATAAGCAGACGGACAGCTGTGTATTCTCCTGCCGGTAAGGTTACATTCTCGTACTTTCTGGTGGTGAAATATGTTTTAGCGATCTCGCATTTTACATTGTAGCTGTAGCCTTTGGAATGTACAAATTCGTTAGCCTTTTCTTCGATTTCGGCTCTGCGTTCGTTTGCAACGGCTACAGATTGTCTGAAGCTGTCACAGTTTCCGAATACATCCGAAAACGTTGAAAGCATATAGTCACGCAGATCGTATTTCAGCGTCTGGTCGTCCTTACTGTCCGAGTTTGCAAGTATATGAAGCCTCAGCACCTCCTGCGGCTTTTCCTCGCAATCCTCCGCAAATGCGGTAAAGGCTGTTATTACAATACATATTACCGCACCCAGTATCATAGCCTTGTCAAGAATATTACGTTTAAAAAAACCTGCCATAATTACCTCCGTAGCGTTTAGCTTTGTGAGGTAATTATTGACAGGTTGGTTTCGTTTATTCGCAGATAAGACTTTATTTCAGATTTTCTATCTGATTTAGCCACAGCGTTGCACAGGCATCGCTCGGCATTCTCCAGTCGCCTCTGGGTGACAGTGTTACCGATCCGACCTTAGGACCGTCTGGCAGGCACGAACGCTTGAACTGCTGTGAGAAGAAACGGCGGTAGAAGGTTTTCAGCCATTTCAGTATTGTTTCACGGTCATACGCACCGTCAAAAGCGTACAGCGCCAGCCTGAATACTTTTTCTGGGGTAAATCCCCATCTTATGCCGTTATACAGGAAGAAATCGTGCAGCTCATAAGGACCTACAAGGTCTTCCGTTTTCTGCGATATTTCTCCGTTATGCGCAGGCAGAAGCTCAGGGCTTACAGGCGTATCAAGTATATCCTCAAGCGATTCTTTGAGCAGCTTGTTATCTGTTGTCTTGCTGTAGTAGCTGACAAGATGCTTGATAAGCGTCTTGGGTATCGAGCAGTTGACGCCGTACATAGACATATGATCGCCGTTGTAGGTCGCCCAGCCGAGAGCAAGTTCGGACAAATCGCCCGTGCCTATTACAAGTCCGCCCGTCTGATTGGCAATGTTCATAAGCACCTTTGTGCGTTCTCTCGCCTGACCGTTTTCAAATACTACCGATAGATCGTTTATATCGTGTCCGATGTCCAGAAAATGCTGTTTTACGCTGTCGGTTATGTCGATCTCACGCAGTGTGACTCCGATTGCCTCGCATATCTTCACAGCGTTTGATTTTGTGCGTTTTGTTGTGCCGAAGCACGGCATTGTCACCGCTACAATATCCGTCATAGGTCTGCCGAGCAGCTTCATGGCATTGGCACATACAAGAAGTGCAAGTGTGCTGTCAAGTCCTCCCGAAATTCCTATAACGGCGGTTTTTGCGTAAGTATGAGCAAGACGCTTTTTAAGTCCGTGCGCCTGCATCGAAAGAATAAGTTCGCATCTCTTGTCGGTCTCATCGGCAGAGTAGGGGATAAACGGTGTGCGTGATACAAAACGTGTTATCTTTGTATCGGTGAGCGGTATATCAAACCATATAGTTTCCGTATCGCATTTGTCATTTCTGAACGATGTGTTTTTTCTGCGTTCAAATGCCAGCTTGTTTACGTCTATCTCGCTGATAACATAATCGTTTGAGAAAAGCTCGCTTTCGGCAAGCGTTGTACCGTTTTCGGCAATTATGTTATGTCCTGAGAATACAAGGTCCTGAGTGCTTTCGCCTTCTCCTGCGGAGCAGTAGATATAACCCGAAATAAGCCTAGCAGATTGATTTAAAACAAGCGAACGGCGGTATTCCGACTTTCCTATCATCTCGTTGCTTGCGGAAAGATTAAGAATGATATTTGCGCCTTCCTGTGCAAGATATGTCGAGGGAGGGCAGGGTGACCACAGATCTTCGCACAGTTCGATCCCGAAAGAAAAATCGTGCATATTGTTACAGCAGAATATAAGTCCCGCACCGAAATATGCACTCAGCGAATCGTTGCATTCGCCGTCAACATCGGTGTCAAAGCGGTTTAAAAAATATTCGCATTTACTGCCGTCCCAGGCGGTAAAGTGGCGCATCTCGTAAAATTCGTTATAGTTCGGCAGGTACTGCTTAGGCACATAGCCCAGCACTTTTCCGTGATAGGTCACAGCCGCACAGTTATACAGCTTGCTGTCAAATTGCATCGGCAGGCCGACTACAGTTATCATATCAAGTTCAGACAGTTCTTCCAGAATAGTTATGAGCGCATTTTTTGCACCGTCAAGGAGCGTTGTCTGGTAGAACAGATCCTGACAGGTGTAACCCGTGATGCACAGTTCCGGGAAAACTGCGAGCTTTACATCTTTTTTTGCAAGCTCCTTTGCCAGAGAGATTATTTGCTTTGCGTTGTGCTTGCAGTCGGCAACCTTGATTTCGGGTGTTGCCGCCGCTACTTTTATAAATCCGTCTTTCATATTGTTCTTTTCGGCTTAAGGCTTAAAATTCGTAATTGCCTGTCATTCCGCCGACCTTTCTTTCTATCCAGGTTAAAATATCGTCGAAAACTATTTCCTTCATAGTTTCGTTTACAAGCTCGTGACGTGCGCCGGGGTACAGCTTGATATCAACGTTGCAACCCTCGTCAATCAGCTTTGCGTATACGTTTCTTACGCCCTTGCCGTATCCGCCGACAGGGTCTGCCGTTCCTGCCATGAATATAACGGGCAGCTTTTTCGGCACCTTTTCAGCCCACTGCTGACTTGACACTCTGCGAAGAAGGGTAGTAAGGTCAACAAATCCGCTTGCCGTGAACACAAAATTGCTCTTTTCATCGTCGATATACTTCTTTATAACTTCTCTGTCGTGAGTGAGCCAGTCATAGATAGTCTGGCAATCTTTGATTTTGTCGTTATATACTCCGAAAATGAGAGTGTTCAGTTTATCGCTGCGGAAACGTTCGCCCTTCAAGGAAACAACGGAGCGTGTAGCCCTTACTCCTATTTCGGAAAGTGCCTTGTCATCGCCCGTACCCATAATTACGGCGCAGGTCAGCTCGTTTGGAAAGCGTGTGAGATACAGCCTTGCAACAAAACTGCCCATACTGTGACCTATAAGGATATACGGCAGTGCAGGGTACTTCTTTTTCATTATCATCGTCATACGGTGCAGATCGTTTACAAGGTGGCTCCAGCCGTCCTTTTCGGCGAAAAAGCCGAGATCATCGTTTGATCTGACGCTGTTTCCGTGACCGAGATGGTCATTGCCGCAGACGATATATCCGTGTGAGGTAAGAAAATCCGCAAAGTGTTCATAACGCTCAATATATTCACACATACCGTGCGAAATCTGAATGATGCCTTTATATCCCACGTTCATAGGAAGAACAGGAACATAGATGTAATATGCACAGTTATCAGTGCCGTTCGAGGATTCAAAAGTGCCTGTGAGCTTTTCGTATGCCATAGCGTACCTTCTCCTTTCGCAAGACGCATCAAATATTTCTTTATACTTATTATAACAAACAAAGCCATAAAATACAAGTAAAACGGGGAAAAAGGGTTTCATAAGTTAGGCGCAAAGCGAATTGAACTTATTGACCGTTCAGAGAAGTTTCTGATGTTATCGTCATAAGCAAAAACGAGAAAAGCGCATATTATGGTGAAAACTCAGAAGTGAAAAATCTGTTGAACAATTGTTTACGCCCTCGTCTTTAAAGGTGAAAAACAGGTAACAAATCCCTGCCGGAATAGCAGGGATTTGTTGTTTCCTCGCAGTAGATATAGTAAACCGAAAAAATATGTTATAAATTTTACAGCATAGGATATAACTAAAGTTAAAAACGCAATTATCAATATATAAAGCGATAGGCAATCCGCTTACTTACCGTGACTCGCTGTCGTTTACCTGGAAGAACGGCAGACAGCTTGCCTCTTTACAAAACGGCAGCAGTGTGATAAACTATACATACAATGCCGACGGAGTAAGGATAGGCAAGAGCGGAGCAAAAACCGCAGCATATACCGTTTTCGGTACGCAGATACTCAGCGAGAATAATTGATATATCAAAACTTGATGTAACTTTTATATTCAAATTTAACGCAAGAGCAATGTATAACGCATTTAACCGTACATATAAAAACAGAGGATTTGTTTATATCAGAAATAATTCAATAAAATTTTCATTTTAATGGAGGACATATATGAAAAAATTCAGTATGGTATTTTTGAGTGCCATTATTCTTATTTTCACTTCTTGTAAATTTGATGGGGACGGATTTATAAAAGGCACTGATTATCAATACCAAAAGAAAGCAAATCAGATCGTTAATGAATTAATCTCCTCAATTGAGAATAAAGAGGAAAATAATATAGCAACTGTATTTGCAAAAACTGTCAGTGCAAATACCGAAGAGTTTGAAGAAAGCGTTTCAGCGTTAATGGATTATTATACCGGCAATATGGTTTCTTGCAATTCTGAGTATGAGCCTTATTCTTCAGGCGTTTATACTCCTGAAAGAACGTGTGAGTATATTTATTGTAGCTATTCTGTTACTACAGATAAATCCGATTATTATTTTTATTTGAAAATAGTCACAAGAGATACTGTGAATGCTGATAATATCGGAATATATTCGCTGTATGTTATCGAGCAAAGTAAGTACGATAAAAAAGGAGGGTTTTATTCAGGCGATGGATTTGAAACACCCGGAATCAATATTGATAAAACGGATACAAGTGAGAAAGCGTTTTTAGATATTTCAAATAAAGTTATAAAGATTATCAATGATAAGAATGTTGACGAGCTTAAATCTCTGTTTTCCGCAGAAGATCTTAAGCAAAGCTCTGATTTTGACGAAGCCGCACAGGAACTTTTTGAATTTTGTGAAAATGCGAAAAGTATAAAGTTTCGTTTTGATAGCCATAATGTCGGATTGACCGATATGAAACCGAGACCGTACTATGATAGCGACAAATTTTTTATCACTTCTCAGGTAGAGTTGATTTGTCAGAACAAAATCTGTGAATTTTTTATGGAATACTGTATTCTTGATTCCGCAGAACCCCAAAATCAAGGAATAACCACTCTTAGAGTTGCAGATAAAGCAACACATCCCGATATAATGTTAGAGGTAGATTTGGACGTTCCGGTAGAATGCGGAATTTATGTTGTTAAGTAAACTGTTCCGGCAAAGTAATAATATCTGTCCGAACAGGCAATCCGCTTACTTACCGTGACTCGCTGTCGTTTACCCGGAAGAACGGCAGTCAGCTTGCGACTTTATAAAATGTAAAATTACAGCCGATCTCACGATATAAGATCAACAGGGTTTTGCAATTGTTGGCTGAATAGGAGATCTATAATGAAAAAAATCGTATCGTATATTGTGATGATTATAATAGTTACATTTATGCTCACTTCCTGCAATCTTGTAACAATGGTAACAGGCGACTACAGCGGACTTGCCAATCGGAATTTCAATGCGTTGATAACCGCTATGGAAAATAAGGATAAATCGGCAGTCAAAGCACTGTTTATGGACAGCGCAATAAACAGCTCGGAGAATTTTGAAAATTCCTTGGATGAATTGCTTGAATATTATAACGGAAAAATGACTTCTTATGATGACGTGTCAAGCGGCGGAGAGTTTGTTGAAAGAAATTTATTTATTGGCAAGCGGGTATTTATGTCCTCGTATTTTGTAGTTGAAACCGACGGCGATAAATATCATTTTGATATTACAGAATGTGTTTTTGACAGCTTAAATCCGGGTAATGTCGGAATAAAATCTTTGTACATAATAAATGACAAAGATTTTCCCGATAAAGACGGTTACTATCAGGGTGATTACAAAAATACCGAAGGGATAAATATCGGAAAATATGCCGAATATTCCGAAGATACGGTAATGTCAAGAGAGAAATTCAATAATTTGCTTACTGCGGTTGAAAACAAGGACAAGGATACGCTCGGGTCTTATTTTTCAAAAAATGCCGTTGAGAAAACACCCGATTTCGACAACGAAATTGAAAAATTGCTGAACCTGTATAAAGGAACACATAAGCCGTTTAACAAATATACAGGTGGCGGCAGTGTTTATGAGATGAATGATTTGGGTACTGAATACAAATATCTTGATTCGAATTTTTATCTCGAAACCGAAGAGGGCAAAAACTTTTATTTTAAAATCAGCGAATATCTTATCAATGAAGAAGATGAAAATAATGTCGGTATTACATGCCTTAAGGTTTATAACCAAACCTCAGATGTAAATGCCGAAATCGATATGGAGGCTGTGCCGATAGTTGTTATCGGGGAAGAATAACTTCCGAACTGAATGACCGAACCGTCTTTGGTGGTCGTTGAACGGTTGTGTATCTGAGGATTTAATAATGCAAAAAATTTTAGAACCCATTTTAGTTACGATAATTTTTATCGGCTCATACATTCTAAATTATTCTTGCTTTGACACCTGTCTTTCCGATGATGTCGAGTTTAAATACGGAAAACACAAAAAGCGCAAAATATATAAAGAAACCCATGGCTTTTGGAGAAAGTTTTTATTCATAGATATAAGAAAAATGGTAAGCCGATGGCATTACGTCCTGTTTATTGTAAATTTCACCGCTTTTGTTCTTCAGCTTATTCTGATAAACGTTTATGTGTTGAGCGGGGAAAGCGTGTTCAGGTGGTTGTTTCTTATTTGTTGCGGAGTTTACATTCTGTCGTCTGTCCCGGCAGTATTTGCAAGATGGGAACTTTACAGAGGAAATGTTGTCAGAAGCCGCAAGAAGTACAGAAAGAATAATCGGAAGTGACTATATTTCTTTATGAGTTGTGAGTAGCCGCAGTTCTTTAGCGTTATCAAAAACAAGGCATTGATTTCAAACTTACAATGCCGAATAAGCACATATTACGATTGACAACACGGAGCTTGCAGTAAACAACCCGTTCAGATACAGAGGATATTACTATGACGAAGAGAGCGGATTGTATTATCTCAACAGCAGGTATTATGACCCTCAGACGGGTAGGTTTATTAATGCGGAGCCGAATGTTGATACGGCAAAGTTTGATGATGGAGTCGGTTTACATTGCTTTAATGTTTATGCTTATTGTGGGAATAATCCTGTCACATACAAAGATGATAGCGGAGAATTTGTTATTTCTATATCTATTAGCATTGGCTCATTAATTACATGGGCGGCTTATGGTATTGCTACAGCGGTTGGTGTTGGTGCAGGTGTTGCGATAGGCACAGCTGTAGGGAATAATATTAGGCGTTCAGCCACATATGTTGATACCCGTTCTGACAGTAAGGCAAAAGAGAAAGACGAAGAATCAAAAAACCTGCGACTATATATTTATAGATATAACGGAACAAATCCGGGTAATTTAACTCCAAGGGCAAAGGATAAAAACACAGGTCCTTCTCTACTATACCGCCTATAAATAATAAAACTGCTGCAGTAACAACAATTGAAGAAGTTAATTCTACTGGCAACTTAATAGCGGTTCAAGACGATCCTTCTCATGTAAGCATTAAACCAAGAAACGGAACAATGTCCGATTGGATAAAAGCAGGAACAAATTCAATTTGGACAAAAACATTAAAGCGAATTGTAAAACGGTATCCGAGGTGACTTTTTGTGATAGATATAGATTATATAATGACTTTACTTGATTGGAATGAAAGCGATGAAAATCAGTGTTATGGATTAGAACTTGCAAAAAAAGTAAATTGTTTAAATGTGTTTTTGCAACCATGCAATAAAAATATTAATAAAAATGTGTGGGATAATTGCGCCAAGATATTGTCAGATAAATCTGATGAAGAATTATCCCCTTATTTGCCGGAATTGTTTAGATGGCTTAAAGATTTGAATTGGCCGGGAGCAATTTGCATTTATGATAGATTAATTATATCGGAAGATGAATTGTTCGAATATGAGCTAAAATTATCTATCACAACAGCAAAAGCACAAAACGATGAAATGTGGTTACAGGCACTTAAAAATTTAAAAAAAGAGCGAAAAGCTAGAGATAAATAATAATTGTTAACAAAAATTAAAACGAAAAATTTAGATTAGATGGTGTGTTTTAACTATGATTGTACTAATTAAATTTGATTTTGAACAATACAAAATTTACATTCCTGATGGCTATATTCTGAATCTTGAAAATATTAGATCGGATTTTTTTGAATGGATATATTATCAACCTGAATGTATAATATATGATAAGTCAAATGCCATTTTAACATATGGGGTAGATGATTTTTTGAAATTTTTAAATGAAACAATATTTACCGGTTGTAAAGAAAAAGCATATATAGAAAGCCGTAACGGAAAAAAATACAACAAAGTAAATTATTGTATCGATTTAAGATAATTAAATATCACCGACAGCACAGGAGCAAAGGTAGTAACATACACCTACAATGCCTGGGGCAAGATTATGTCAATGACAGGCAATATGGAAAGAAGCGGGCATTCCAAGTAGCGGATTATCAGGTGGACAGACGGCACATGAATTATACGAGATTACTGGTGGAAAGGTATCAATTTTTTCTGTTGACAGCACGATCCATTCAAGCAGTATTTTCTCCCACAATGGTGGAGTTAGCCACGCATCTGAGATCATAAAGTCCTTTAAAACAAACAGCTTTGCAAGGAATGAGATAATGAATGTATTCAGACAGACATTCAGCATACCACCTACATTGCATTCTTTTAAGTCAACATTTTAATCTACAATAAGGAGTATAAATCTATGTTTGGTCGCAAAAAAAAAGAGGAAAAATTACCTATTACGCATAATGTTTTGGGTGATATTGTTATTGAGCCCTTCGTTCGCACAGTTAACTCTTATGAAATTTCGTTATTTGGTAGAAAGTACACTTTCTATCTATATGTAAATTCATCTGAGTTTAAAGGAAAAGGATCTTTCACCACAGAACAGGAAAGAACGATTGCTTTTTTTATTAGCAATCTATCAGACATTGAAAAATCACTTGAAAATCAATTAAAGTGCTTTTTTGAGTGCGATGATTATAGCGCTTTCATCAACTCAATTATATTAGAAAATATCACTATTTCAAGCGATGGCGAGTTGGCAGCTTTTTTTAATTCGAATTTTTCGGATGAAGAATTAGCAAGTGCTAAATCAAATGCCTATTTTACAGAAACATTTGGAATCATTATATATCCTAAAGAACAGGTTCTATATAATGAAGAAGAATGTTACAAATTTGATTCTTAAAGGAAGTGAAGTATATAATGGATTACACACACCACATTGCAGATTCAAATTTGGCATTAAGTGCTGGTGATTTTGAAGCCGCATTAAAGGGCGCAGAATCAGCACTCTCCGTGGATAAAGGAAAAACCGAAGCATATTATTGCGCCGGTAAAGCGCTCATGTCTATGGGGAAAATTGATGAAGCAATTTCATATTTTCAAAAAGCACTGAAAATCAATGATCACGATGGGAACGGATTCTTCTTATTAGGTTATGCTCAGGCAATGAGTGATAAAACTTATGAGGCGCTACGAAGTCTGACCAAAGCATTAGAACTGAATTGCGAAACTATACTCAAAGGACAGATATACCGTATTCTTTCCATGATTAATTCTGATAATGGTGACTTCAATGACGCATTGATGAATCTTGCCCAAGCGGAGGAGTACGGAGGACTTGATTTAGAAATACTTGAACAAAGAGCAGCCTGTTACGCTTCATTAAAAGATTATCATCAAACGTTTTATACTCTAAACCAAATAAAGCTTCTAACTCCAACGAATTATTACACAAACAATGATTTTGCTTGACAAATTGAAACATATGCGTATACAGTTCCGGTACGCAGATACTCAGCGAAAATAACGGAAGCAACACTACCTACTATCTCTATGACGAAAACGGTTCACCTGTAGGACTTACTTACAAGGGAAAAACATATTATTACCGCAAAAATCTCCAAGGGGATATAATAAATATAACCGACAGCACAGGAGCAAAGGTAGTAACATACACCTACAATGCCTGGGGCAAGCTTATGTCAATGACAGGCAATACAGAGCTTGCAGTCAAAACCTGCTAATCTAAGTATCTACAGTTCACTTGGATGGCCTATTAAATAAGGCAAAGAAAAACATTCGTGACTGATTCATCACGAATTAAAAAACAAGGAGAAAAATAAATGATAATCAAAATAATTGTTCTAATGTCGCTATGTGCTGTTATTGCATTCCGGAAGCACTTTAAAAAACGTGCTTTATTTGTAATTGTTTTGATTGTGGCTATTTGCGCAAACATTTTTATTCCGGCTTTTGAATTTTTAGTTCGTTCAGAGCCTCAGAATGACAGAATATTAGATTATATCAGTGAACTCGATTGGCATGACAGCGATTTATTAAAATCAAAAGGTTTTGACTGTGACGGTGAAACAGGTACATACACAGATGATGATAAATTCAGCATTCACGTTGCTGATGCGACTTCTTATGATAAAGCAGAAATTGTTTCGGAATATAAAAATATTCATTATGAATATTTCTCGTACTTGTCGGATACTCTCCTGATTCCGCAGTTGCGTAAGAGCTATTCGGTGATAGTAAATGATAAGGTTGTTGAGATTACTTATAAAGACTGCCTTGGCAAGCCGGGCATAATGGATAAGCTGGAAGGGATATTCGGTGTGTCAGCGTAACCACATAGCCGATAATACCGCACTTTTTAAAATCATAAAACAGAAATTAAATCACGACGATAGAAATCCGGCTATCGCCGTGATTTTCTTTTTCTGATAGCGAAAATACAAAGCTGTGCCGACGGGTACGGCTTTGTATCAAGATTTTTTGAACATAAAAAAACAACCCCATCGCAAATAAATGCAACGAGGTTGTTCTATCTGGAGCTAATACCCGGATTCGAACCGGGGACCTCATCCTTACCAAGGATGTGCTCTGCCGACTGAGCCATATTAGCAAACTCCTGACGGTTATTAATTATATCATACCATATCGACTTTGTCAAGGAAAATTTTCGAATTTTTAACTGCGATATACCGTAACGGTTTTATCAACGGTCAATATGTCATAAAAATCAAACAAACCGCATTGTTGTGCGGCTTGTAAAAGCGGAGGACTAAAAAAAGATTTTTCACCTTTTGGGTCGATATTTATTCCCTTCTTTTACGATTATTATATAGTTCTTGAGAATGAATTTTGTCACCGATACAGCGAGAAAAAGCGTCGGTCAAAGTGACCGACGCCAAAACGCTTATTGATTAATCAAACATAACGCCGGGGTTGAGCTGGGTCGGGGAGCGCCAGAGGATTCCGTATTCAAATAAGAACTGAGCTTTTAAATTCCAGTATTCCAGACAGAAATTCATCTGTTTGTTTTTTTCTATCTTTTCCTCAACCTTGTCAATCACGGCAAGATATTCCTCAGTTTTTTCAACAGGATCGTTCTTGATGAATCCACGCCGGTTTTCCTGCGCCGTGAGAAGCAATTCACGGATTCTTTCATCAGGCAGACTGCCGGACACGATTGCGACAAGGTCGGGGCAATCGTCAGGTTCATAATAATTTCTTGCTTTGACCGCCAGATAAAAACAGCTTTCAAATTCTTCCATGTTCTCGCTGTCGTATTCTTTGAGTTTCATAAGCTCTGTATGCGCTTGAAGCTGCGGTGTGTAAAATTTCACCGACATTCCCGCACGGCACATTTTGTCATAAGACTCCGTAAGATACCAAAGCACCGGAATGATTTCTTCCAGCGTTTCTATATCGTGATCACGGGGAGCAAGCGCAATTTGCGCCATTTCGGCAAGATAAGGGCTGTCTTTATAGGTGGGCGCTGCGTTGCTGTGCTCCTTATGACCTTCGATAATGCCGTGCAGTTGTACGATTCTGTTTAATTCCTGCCGGGAAATGTGCATATTATACCTCCTGCTTATAGGCCTATTCTATCATAGCCTTGATAAATCCGATGACATTCTGGGCGGCGTTATAGCGAAGCGTACCTATACCAAAGGGAAATTCATCAAGGCGCTCTTTTGAAAACGGAAACAGCAGCTTGACCGAGTAGTAAGGCTCATCCGCCTTGTCCGCAATGATTCTTCGCAGTTCGTCCTCATCTTGTGCCATCAGTCCGTTTTTATAGAAATAGTTGATTTTATTGGGGTCGCATTTCGGATAAAATTCGGTATCAAAGCAGTGATCGGCGGCAATGTCGGCGTCGCACAGATTAAAATAATCATAAGCCGCTCCGCCAAAACGGGAATCCCAGGCCGCATCGGTATGGGCGGTTACACCTTTTATACGGGTGATGTTCCAGGAATGAGGCTCCCGCCGTCCGTTTTCGTGTAAAGCCTCTCCCACAACTACAATTGATGCAATTCCAAGTCTGTCGCACAACAGTTTATATGTCTTGGCGAATCCTTCGCAGACACACCGATCACGGAGCAATGCACCGACCACCGAAAAGCAGTCGCTGTCAAACGGCTCCTCAGCCGTGCGAATGGTATAAAGAAAATTATGCACCTTGAGTTGTTTTGCGAGGGGACTCATATCCGGCTTTATGTGGTTTTTTATAAACAATTCTATCCGATTTTCCACCTCAGCCCAAAGCTTCTCGGCTTCTTCTTTGGTATAGTCATACTGAAAAATAAGCTGAATGTACATGGGGGTCTGTTTGGTGATTATCCGACGGCGGTCGAGATAGAAGAAAACGGGATTGTCAAACAGCACGGCGGTCATAATCTTTTTGGTGTCTACCGTAAACGCCTTGCCCATACCGGCGTGGATGGACAGGGCAGGTTCAAAACGAAGAAGTGCCTCGCATATCCGATCGTATAGATTTTTTTCGCCGTCAGTAAGACGGGAATAATAAAACTTGGAACCGTTATCATTCATGGCGTTACCTCGTTTTGGGGAGCTTGCTGAGATTTTTCAAAAGCCGTCGGGTTTTGACGCACAAAATCCGTATTGACAATAATTCCTACCGACATATCATCTCCGCTGCCTCTTTCCGAAAGGGTCGGCAAATAATCTTTTAATTGCGATACGGCAGTTTGATCGTTAGTTTGGACAAAAGATCTGAGGGTCAGACGGTAAAAATCATACAGCCTCTCATCTGTGGCAAAGCAGTCGTCGATCCCGTCACTGCCGATGAATACGGCGGAGGGAAGAGTGCGCTCAAAACAAAAGCGGAACTCCTTGGCGGCGTTTTCATCGCATATTGATGTGGTAACATTCAAAAAGCACTGCTCATCCCACGGAATCGGCTGCGAAAATTCGCCGTCTTTTGATACGGCAACGCATTTTCCGTCGCCAATCTGCAAACCGAGCCAGAAATTCTCGGTCAGTATAACACCGATAAGGGTCGTGCCGTATGCTGATTGCAGGCGCTCTCCTGTTTCGTATCTTCTTTGCGCTTTTCCCGATATGCCGCTTAGTTCATCCTCGCTGAAGGGATGTTCCTTTATGTCCCATTCCACAAGCTTGTTCCAGCGGGCAATAATGCTTTTTATGAGCTGTTCTATGCGACCGGACTGCTGTTTTTGCGTGGCGGCAGCCGAAAGGACGCTTATGACATCGGGATCTTTCATACATTCGGTAAAGGCTTCTGCGGCAAAGCGGCTGCCCCTGTCCGAGCGGAAATAATCGGCTCCTCCGTGACCGTCACATACGACGGAAATTCTGCGGTCGGGCAATTCACAGCTTAAGGAAAAGTCCTGACAGACCGTGCCTCTTTTTATGTGGGAAGCACCGATTACTGTCATACCGAACGTTCGATAATCGGTTACCATTCCAGATCACCGTCGTCGTCAGGCTCAGCGGCCTTGACCTCATTGATTTTGTCAATCATTTCGTCCTGCTTGTTTGCGGCTTCGTCCACGCCGCCTTTACCGACTCCGCTTGACTTAGATCCGATCTGTGATGCCGTAACCGAAACAAAGCGTATCATTTTTGTGAGAGCCTCGGGCGTATGTACCGTAAGCACCGCTTCCTTGTTGTCTGTAAACTGCGCAAGCACATCACGGTTGGCGTCATCGCCGATGGCAACCGCAACCTTAATGGCTTTTTTGAACCAGTTGTTTTCTTTCAGTTTTGACAGCTCGCCAATATATTCGTCAGTCGGTTCTCCGTCAGAAAGCAGAAATATTGCAGGGGCAAATGAGCCTGCCACATCACTCATAAATGCCTTGCGGGACAGCTTTTCGTTAAGCTGTTTGCAGGCTGCGCCGAATTCTGTCAATCCGTCGGCTGTGAGAAAACTCCAGGTGAAATCCTCCGCATCCATCGGAGCGGGGGTTATCCATCTTGTGCCGCTTGAAAACTCCAGCACAGCTATTTTTATTGCTGCGTCGGCATTTTCGGCGGATATTTTGCGGATTTCGGGAATAACTTCTTCAATTGCAGAGTTAAGCGTCCCCATTTTTGCTCCGTCCATACTGCCTGATGCGTCAACCATAAAGAAAAGGGTCATTGTTCTGCGGGAAACCTCCACCGCACCTTCATATATATTTGCCATTTTAAAAGTCTCCTTATTCGATGGTCCCGATACAGTTCGGGAAATGAATCTGTTTTGTTTTTGTTACAACCAGTACCTCGTTTTTGCCGATATTTTTTACATTGCCGTCCTTTGTTTCAACTTGCCAGACCTCATCACTGAGATTGCGAAGCCCCCATATAGCAGGATTTTTAGGATTGCGTATAACCTCGCCGACAGTTTTCTTGAAATCATCGCTGTCACGGTCGGTATGACAGCGGTAGAGTTTTATGCCGGGGAATAGGGCGACCTTATAGCGATTCTGTGATGATAACACAGGCGGTTTCGGGATTTTAAGGCCGCAGTTTATGCACAGGCTGTCGCCCTCAAAATCCAGAAATGTTTCTCCGCCGCATGGACATTTGACAATGCAGTCACGAAGCTGTGTAAAGATGATCTGCCAATCGTTATCGGTGGGACGAAGCGCCTTTCCGCTCATAGCATCCTTAGAAAACGCTTTCAAAAACTGCTCACGAATGAATTTCGGATACAACGGCCAAAAGCGCAGGGCGTTTGCGTGTATACCATGCACAGGGCGGTTGGAATCGTCCGTTTTATCATAAATGAATACCGGCTCTTTGCCGTAAAATTTCAGTTCCAGTTCTTCCGTCAGGCAAGGATGCTCTACCACACGCTTTCCCTCCAGTGGGTGATCGAGAAACAAAAGGCGGAACAGCACAACCGCCAGAGAAAATCGGTCGCTCATAATATCCGGACGTTTGATATTCCGCACCACCTCCGGTGCCATATACCGTGCTTTTCCGGCAATGCCGAGGCTTTCTCCGTAGGGTGCCACATTGTCGTTGTCGCAGATAAGCACCTCTCCGGTCGTCGGATCGAGAAAGAAGTTCCCGTCGTTCAGATCCTGATAGGAAAAGCCTTTTCTGTGCAGTTCCCTGAAGCCGTTGGTGATATTCAGCGCCGCATTGACAGCCGCCGACAGAGAGGAAAAATGCACCTTTGCCAGCAGAAAATCCGAAAACTCCCTGTAATTTGACGGGCGCAGCTTCATGACATAGCCGAAGCTGCCGTCCTTTTCCTTTGTCAGAAATTCCGGCCACAGAAATGCAGGGGAGGGCGCACCCTGCCGGATATTGTTTTCAAGATTTTTGTAAAAGCGGCGTGGATTTTGCAATGCGCCTTTATGATACCATTTCAGCGCATATTCTTTTCCGCCGATACGCACACGGTATACCGTGCCTTGCCCTCCCTCACCGAGTTTTGCAATCACTTCGGCCGACTGTCCGTTTTGCAACGGGATTATGCTGCCTTTTGTAAAATACCGTTCCATATATAAACTCCCTTTTATGAGCGGTCAATGCCGAAGCGGATACCGTCAATGCGATTTTTGCCCTTTCCGAAGAAGAAATAGGCGTAGCCGTCGATATTGTCGAGAAAACCTGTGTTTTCTGCCAGCGGATCGAATTGCAACAGCAATTCCTCGTCCGTTTCATAACCGGAGGATGTAACACCGAACAAACGGGTTCCGTCAAAATCTTCATCGACAGGTTCAAAACTCATCAGCCAATCCTCGTTCAGATGAGCAAACTGCGGTTCAGCTTCGTTGAAATCATCGATAGCGACATTCGGCTCGCCGTCATAATAATATGCCATCGCCTGATAAGGATACATTTCAATATCAAGAAACAGATAAAGATAGCCCGTATGCGGAAGCTTGTTTTCCGTGTCAAGCTCTGCAATATCCGAAAGTCGTATTTGTGCAAAAAAGATAACATCATCGGAAAACGATTCCGTCCACTTTGCAGGAATTACCGGTGCACCGAAAAATTTACTTGCGCTAAGGTCGTGCTTTCCATCCGCCTTTTTTATTTTTATTCCGATAGCATTCATAGCCGTTCCTCCTAAATCAGTTTAAATTCATAGAAATACCCGCCGTCAAAGGAGCGTGGCCGATAGGTTATTTCTTCACCCTTGTTTATTATCCATGTTTTGTTGTATTTCGGATCGGCGTAGTGTACCGAAAGACTGATGACGGTTTCTGTTACCTCGTCTATTGTAAAACGCCGCTTGCTTTTCCCAAAATCGGGCAGTTCCCCGACTTCACAGCGAAAACACTCATTGGCGGTTATCCTTTCACGGTAACCTCCTGCCATTCGGTTGATTGCCCACGCAGTTTCTTTGATTTTAAGCTTCATTTAATTTGTGCCTCCTTCAGTCCCTTCCCTCACCGGAAAGCCACAGATAATGCGCCGCTTTTTTACCGTCCGGCTGAATGTGTAAAAGGCCTTCGGTGTAAATCTCATAAAGCCTTATCATAGCCGAGCGCACGCCCTGTTCGGCGGCTTCGATGTAGAGGAGAAGTGCCGCGTCAATATCCCTGTCCGTGCCAAAGCCGTTTTCATACAAATGCGCCGTCTGATACATTGCCGAGCAGTCGCCCGAATCTGCCGCACGGGAAGCCCACAAAAACGCTTCACGGTCGTCACGGGTTTCAGGGTAACCGAGATGATACGCCATACTCAGAGCATTCATCGCATCGGTATCGCCTGCTTCGGCGGCAAGACGATACCATGCCATCTGTTTTTTGTGCTGTTCTTTTATTTTTTTCTTCGGTCGCTTGTCTGGATATTCCAAATCCCGAAGCTGTGCCGCCTGCTGCCAAAAAGAGATATCTGTGTCTGTAAGCTCCAAATCGGCAAGGAGGATAATCGCCTGAACACTTCCGCCGTCGGCGGCACGGCGAAGATACTGCCATGCCAGATCTCTATTGTAAAAGCCGCTGTTTTTGTCAAGATAAATCGCCGCCACACTCAGCAGAGCATCGATCTGTCCTGCTTCAATGGCTTTGTTAAACCACTCGGCGGCACCGTTCTCATCGTTTTCCTTTTTGCATAACTGTGCCATCTGCCAAAGGGCGTCAATATTGCCCTTTTCAATTTGCTCGAGCAAAATTTCACGGATCGGGCGGAGGTCAAAGCCGTCGGCAAGCCGTGCTTTTGCCTTTTCATCTCCGAGTCCTGCCGCCTTTTCGCACATTTCCTTTGCCTCGGCGGCTTGCACATCGTATACGCCGCTGTCGTGTAAATGACATAACGCAAAGCAGGCACGGGCGTTGTCCTTTTTCGCCGCCGCACGCAGAAGCGTGAGAGCTTCCTGCAAATCCTTTGCACAGCCGTACTGACCGTATACACGGGCAAGGGCAAGATCTGCCATCGCATCGGGATTACCCATATCGGCGGCACGGTTTAGTGGTGCGAACACCTCGCTCAGCTTGCCGCTTTCCATATACTCCTGTGCTTTTTCATAACACCGTTTGCCTTCAATCGTCATTTTGCGGCGACATTCGTATTCACGCTCCTGCACGCTCTTGCTTGTCGGTACGCCCTCATAGCAGTGTACCGCCTCCGGCCAGTCCTCGTATAATTCGGCAAGAACTCCCTTTCGTACCAGCACATCAAAATTATATCCGTTAAAGCTCCCGGCAACGATCAGATGATGCAGTCCGCATTGTATTTCCGCAAGTTCGGGAACCGAAAAATAACAGCCTGCAAAGCTCGCATCGGTTTCATTTCCCAGCGGAAAATCGCCGTTTAACGATGCGTTCTCATCGTCCACAATCTTTGCCATCTCGATATAATACATATCATCGTGCGACGATGAGGGCGGCTCCGGCCTATTTCGCTCGGTAATGAGCTCACCGGCTTTTTCGGCGCGTTTTGAGAGCCTTTGTGCCAAATCCTCCGCACCCGGAAACTCCGCCGCAATGGCAGCATATTCCTTTAGCCATTCCTGCAATTTTGCCGTGGGTTCTTCTCTGTGTTTTATTCCAAGCACCGTTTCGGGTTTCATATGCGCCCCTCCTTTACACCACAATGATAGCACATCATGTAGATCGTTTGGTCGCCGCTGCAGCGACATTTATTTGCTGTTTTTTACGGCCTCGATACGCGCTTTCCATACGGCCGCTTTTTCATCTCCAAGCGCTTCAGACTTTTCGGCATATTCTTCGGCTTTCCCGATATCCGGTTCAAAACCGCAACCATACAAATACGCAAAAATCAGATAAACGGTCGCGTATTTGTAATCCTTGTTATCGGGCTGCATATTCAAAGCCGTTTCATTCACCTGACGGTTAAAATCGGGTTTGCTTGTCAAAAACCTTTTAACCAATTGCAGGTTATCATCGTCAAAATCACCTTTATAGTCCACCGATAGCCACACTGAACCGAAAATTCTTTTCTCTGCGGAGCCTTCAAGTTTTTCGATACCGTAAAGCTGGCCGAAACAATAATGCAACTGCACTGTTCCCTGACTTTCGTTGTACGTATTCTTTTTTACCCGTTTATACGCCTTTTCCAAAACTGCATTTGAGGCGGTCCCGCCAATCAGCGTTTCCATTGCTTCGTCATACGACATCATTCCAAACAGTCCCATAATTCGTTTTCCTTTCAGTCTGTATTTACTCTACAATTTCATATTTCGAATAATTCGGCAATTTGCCCATGGAGGATTCATAGTATTGCACCTTATAGCTGAGTCTTTCTTCGCCGCTTTCATCAAGGACGTTGATGCGATTGCCGTCCCCGGAACAGCAGTGATACGGTTATATAAAGCTGTATAAATTCTTATTCGTTCCGCACAAGTCCGATTAAATCCGTATCTTCTATACTTAGGCTTCTTCTTTCAATACCGTTTGCCGCCCACGCTTTTAAAGCATTATTGCCGACAGGCATACCGTTTTCCCAGTCTGCAAGATATTTTTTTCCGTCTATTGCCGTATATATGCCCTTGCCATGATAAAGATTTTTCAGAAAGCTGCCTTTGTAACCGACAATTCCGTCGTCACAGATAAACAGTGCTTCGCCCTCACCGTTAAGATTTCCTTTTTCGTCAAAGTCGCCGTACACTACCATATTATTGAAGAAATACACTCCGTGTACAAGGGAACAGTTTTTAAACAGCCCCAGTTCATAGCCGCCGTCAGTATATCTCTCACCGTAACCGACAGGACAATCTATAAGTCTGCCGTTTATATACGCAGACCCCATCTGACCGTAATATCTCGTTGTGCCTTCATTTACTCTTTTGAATGAACTTTTATAACGAAATACCTCTTTGTATGTCAGGTTTTCGTCATTTTCATATATTCCGGCGGATATACATCCGTTAGCGTGAATATAAATACCGAGACCCGTATACATATCATTAACCGCACCGCCGTAATATGCATCTCCGTTTTTATATATGACGCTGAAAAGCCCGTTTGAAATACCTTTTCTCCATGAACCTCGTGTAATAGCGTTTGAATTTTTACGGATTCCAAAGCCGTCGTAGCAATCAAATCCATCAAAGCCGCCCTCGTAGGTTTCGCCGGAAGGATAGGTTATCTTTCCATATCCTTTTGGTTTGCTAAAGGAAAAATTGCCCTCATATACAAGACCGTCAGAACATATATATTTGCCCTTACCGTGATATTCGTTGTTTACAATATTGCCTTTATATACATCTCCGTCCTCGAAGTGTAATTCTTGATATCCGTTGGCTTTCTCATCCTTATATTCTTCAAACGGCTCTCCTGTCAGCTTCAGCCGCATATCGCTGTACATATTGACAAGTATACTGTTTTTCGGCGCACCTCCTATACCATTTTTAAACATATATATAACTTCGTCAATAGCTGTAATTTCGCCCATATCCGCCGCCTTGGTCAGCCAGTAAACAGCCTGTTTGCCGTCACTTCTGTAAATATGAAGACTTCCGTTTGCCGAAAAGGTGGGGCAAGGCTTATCTGTTTCTTCGTAGCATAGACCGAGTACCGTTTGCGCTTTTGCGTAGCCTTGTTCTGCCGCCATTGTGATAAGTGCTATTCCTTTGTCGATATCCTGCGGTACGGGATTTTTTTCTTCGTCAAACCCATTTATCAGCTCTACGCCTTCGGTAAACAGATCTTCCGGGTCATCGCAGTCGAAAAAGTCGTCCGGCAGTTTGTCGTCAAACAGCTTCAACACGGGCTTTACTGCGGTCACCTTTGAAAGTTCATCACTGCTCAGCACCTCTTGTGCATGTACTTCATCGCCGCCGCGGTTTACAAAATCCTCAAGATAATATTTTGCGTATGCAGGCGCCTCAGGTAAAAAGAAAGCATAGTAATAGCACATACCCAAATAATAACTGCCGTACAGTTCGCCTTTATTATACGCTCTGTATGCCCAGTATGCCGCAAGCTTTGAATTTTTACAGCCGTATTTAGACAAATAGTATCGCTCTATGAGTGGAATATATGTACTATTGTTGCCGTTGTCCGCACCCTCTTTCAAAAGTGCAATTATTTCGTTGTTGTCCGCACCGCTGATTTCTTTATAATGATACATACTGCCGATGTTTCCGGCATCATATTTTTTCCCGCTCTGATACGTCTTTTTGTACCAGTAAAAAGCCTCTTCGGGATTTTCCTTAACACCCTCGCCGAAACGGTAGGCATACGCAAGGAAGCTCATAGCTTTAACATGACCAAGCTCTGCGGCTTTTTTGTAAAACTGTGCCGCTTTGACATAATCTTTATTTTCGTATGCCTTATCACCTGCCTCGAAAAGTTCTTCGGCACTTCCGCCTGCAGCTTTATTATCCGATGAAAACAGTCCCATAATTCATTTTCCTTTCAGTCTGTATTTACTCTACAGTTTCATATTTTGAATAATTCGGTAATTTGCCCATGGAGGATTCATAGTATTGCACCTTATAGCTGAGTCTTTCGTCGCCGCTTTCATCAAGGACGTTGATGCGATTGCCGTCCCCGGAACAGCTAATAGATATTCCGTCCTTTTTTAATACATAATACTGCGAATTGATACCGTATTCGCCGCCCGTTACCTTTTCGGTAAGAGGTTTTAATACCGCAGCCGGATTAAAAGCCTCCAATTTTTCGATATGTTTGCCGAAAAACTCCGAGCCTTCCATATACACCTTGCCGTGATCATCATCAATGAGTGCCCGTTTGCCGTTTATATCCGTGAGGTAAAACTCGCCCTCAAGCCCCGTGCCGAAATCATAACCGCTGAAATAGTAGCGGTAGACTGTTTTGCCGTCCACCGTAAAATTTGAGGTCTTGGCACAATCGGAGGAAGAACCAAAAATGCTCGATATAAAGCCCTCTTTCTCCGGAGAAACGGTCAATTCGCAGATTTTATATGTACTGCTTCCTGAAAGTGTTGTGTTAATGACAAACGAGCCGTCACCCGATTCCGCCTGCGTAATTTCAAACGGTGCAAGCAGGTTGCTTTCATTTTCAGAATAGGAATAATACTTTATTCCCGCAAACACTCCCGCTGCTAAAAGAATCAGGATTATAACGGTTCGCCAAAAGCTGCGCTTGACCTGTGCAGGGGTATGTACGGTGGTTCTTCCGTCACGGTATTTTCGAACAATGTTTCCGTCCTTATCGGTCGTCATGCTCTCCAAACCGTGCTGTGCGTTCCATTCTTCCTGTCTGCGTCTTTGTTCCTCTCGTCTTTTTTCGTCTTGCTCATATCGTCTTGCGCTTGCCTTGGCTTCCGCTCCCTGACAGGCGGTGCAAAGCCCCGTATCCCAGGGCATATAATTTCCGCATTTCATGCATTTTCCCATAAATGTAACCTCCTATTTTATATCGCTGTAAACTTTGATTTTCACCGTTTCCACCTCTGGGTGCTTATCGGTAGCGTAAGCGGTATATTGTCTTGTCGTTTCATACGGCACGTCGGTAATACCGATACAAATTTCGCCGTCTATGTCCGCTGTATCTTTGCTGATTTTTAAGCGCTTATATCGGCAAAGCGGGTATTCAAGACGGCTTAAATCGTATTCGCCGTCCTGAAAGGCAAATTCCGCCTTTGCCTTTCGGACAAGTCCGCCGCCCTCAGCCGTCATTTCGATGCAGATCACGCTTTGAAACAAGTCCGCTATATCCGGCTCTTTTCCGACTGTTCTGCCGCAGTCAAGGCAGATTGTCTTTTCTTTTCTGCGGTCAAAAGGATTGCCGACGTCTCCTCCTGTGGTATGCAAACAGGATGAGCCGCAATAGGGACAGGTCAACATCCGCTATCACCTTCTTTCTTTAACTCATCGAGCAAGTCATACAGCTCGTCGATTTTGTATTTATTGTGGCAGTTTTTCTCCCACGTCTGCGTCTCCCAATCCTCCTGCCCGGCCATCAGCTTGTTTGCCATGGCATCGCCGTAGCCGGAATGACTCGCCTCCCAATATGCGTCTGAGAGGCTTTTCAGCTTCTCCTCTAATGTCATTGAATCGTTTACAAGATAGGAAAGCATTTCTTCCAGTTCTTTGATTCGACTGCGTTTTTCGTCTGTCATTATCTTACACTCCTTTATGTACAACTCATTTAGACGGATACCGTTCGTTGCAGCAGTTGTCTTGCCTCATAGTCGGAACAGCCTATAGACTTAAACTCTTCATAGCTGTAACCCGGAGGTCCCATTCTTCTGATTACGGTATATAATTGCCTGCCTTTAAAGCGGCGGCTTTTTTCGCATTTCTTTTTCGATAGAGAAAATTTATGATAAACACGGCAATGATTGACACTGTTCGGTATATCGCAATGCCTGTTATCGTTCCGTAAAACAGGCGGACGACGCCGTTATAATCCGTCAGCCCCACCAATGCAAGTTCCACAGGCTCGGACTCCGGCAACATTTTCACCGACTGTCCGGTAATGTCCTTTACCACAATCGCCTGACCTTCAGAAAACGGAGGTGCGGCATAAAAGTACAGTCCGAACACCAGTGCAATAAACAATCCTGTTACGATAAGATAAATTTTCAATGGCCGCCAGCGGCGCTTTGCGTTGCGTTCATATCTGGCAAGGGCAGTGGCAGATGGCGGTGCAGGAGCGGCGTATGTATGCGGGAACTGAATACCTGCCGTATTGCTATCGGGCGGCTCGTAGGTTTTCTCCGGCTGAACTAAGGCACTTTCATAGGCATCTTTCAGCACATCCACCTGCGGCCACATTTCAAATACGGCATACAGCATACAATAGTTCATCGTGACGACTGCCATTTTTTCATGCTCGTCAAGCGTTTGTAACAGGCGCGTCAGATGTTCGGTAAACGCCGTTATCTGCGGCGGTGTCATGAGGTTCCGCTCGATATTTGCATATCCGGGAACGGTCAGTTCAAGCGGCAGGTCGTCGCACAGGCTGTTGAGATTTGTCACATACAGTTTTAGTCTTTCGGACATACGCTCCTTGTCGGCAGAGCCTGCTATGTTCCAACCGTCAGATACCGCCGAGCAGGCGATAAGCAGTGAAATATCTTGTATCGGGTAGCTTCCTCCGCCGTCATCGGAAAATCGGGATAACCCCTCGGCACAAAGCCGAAAGCACGCCGCCGCTGTTTCGATGGATTTGCCGATTCCCTCGGCGTATGTCTGCATTGCCTGTTTTTTTAATTCGTCACATATGCTCATAGGTTTTTCTCCTTAAAACAATTCGCAATCGGATTCCATCTGTTTTATAATTTATATATTTTCCGTGTCCGTTTCTTTTGGTAATCCTTCTCCAAGTTATATCTGCGCCGCTTTCACTTCGGAAAAGTCGCACGCAACAAGTTTTTCTTTTTCAATATAAAAGCACAGCGAACCGTTACCGTTGAAGCGAATTTCCGCATCCTCCGTTTCAAGCGAGCCGATACGCAAAAGCGGCAGATAATCTTTTAGAAAATCACAGCTTTGCGTCATATCCCCGAGCAGAAGATGAGATGATTTTTCATCTGCATCTGCCATATCAAAATCTATTTTCTGCTCCGAAAAAGACAAACTGTTGCCGTTCTCATCTGTCAGTAGCATTTCATGCAGGGCGGACAATTCGCCGTTATACCACAGCACCCGTGCCGACTGGCTGTTCGCCATTTCCGGCATGGTATCGAGATCATAAAAGAAATAGAGGATTCCCGTTTTCGGAAGCCAACCCTCTTTGTCCAAAGCGGATACCTCCGTACAGTTTATCTGACACAAAAAGGTCAAGTCGTACTTTTCGCCGTTTTCCTCGATATACGGCCATTCAAAGCCGTTCCATACATCAGGATTGCCGAACAGCTTGCTTGCCCCCGGAAAAAGCCTATCCTTTGGTTTTGATATTTTCAGCTTAATACCGTTCACGTCGCCACCTCACTGTATCTTATTTCACCCATACAGCCTTCAGTTCATCTACGCCCGTAAACCACGGTCCGTCGTATGACGCCTGAGACTCCCTTATGTCAAAAAGAAAGTTAATTCCTTCGTGCAGAGTATAATCGTTGCCGTTGAAGGTAATGCCGATGCTGTTTTCATTAACGCTTTTTATAATCAGCTCGTATTTGTGCTTCGGTGCGTAGCAAGTAAAATCAACCGGGTAACTGCCTACTTCGGCAGGGAAAGAGATATCATATCTGTGCATATCGGACGGACAGCGCTCGCAGATATTTCCCTCAAGCCGTATTGTCAGCGTGTCTTTTTCAAGCCCTTCGTATGAGGACACCTTATCAAGAATTTCGTTATATTGCAGATAATTCATATATTCCCTCAGCTTTCCGCCTGAATTAAGGCGTTATCGTCAAAAGAATAATCCTCTATCCATTCTTTAGCCGGAGCGTATCCGACCTCAGCCGCCGCAGAAATCCACCGTGCGGCTTTATCTGAATTTTTCTCCGTCATAGTTCCTGTTTCAAAGTAAATGCCAAGTCGGTACATAGCGCATGGTTTTCTCATTTTCGCCGCTTTTATCAGCTTTCTTAATTTCTTTGGTTTTCTCATAGTAAAGTCGCCCTCCTATTTCGAAAATCATTATATACCGAATTGCTTGTAATTTGGTCGCCGCAGCGGCGACACTTTTTGAAACTCAATCTATAGCACACCCGTTCAAGTATCATTATACAATTTTTTGACACCATCTGCAAGCGTTTTGCAAGATAAATTGCTTGTATATTTATTTCTGAATATAGTGCATAATAATATGCAGAGAGGTGAGATTTATCATGCTTGAACTTGAAAAGGGTTTTGAATCCGTGAATAAAACATTCCGTATTCCCGTAAATATTGTGGAGCAGCTTGACCGCCTTGCCGGCGAGTACAACACTTCCATGAATAAAATCGTTGTGCAGTGTCTTCAATATGCGCTCGATAACCTGAACACATCGGATGATAAATCCGTGGAGTCAAAATGATACCCGGCTGCCGTTTTCCGACGGTGGCTTTTCTTTTTCAAAACGGCTCAAAACCGAAATGAACAAGCACATCGTTGATGTCAAAGAAATTAAATATTTTCTTTTCAATGCAAAAGGCAATCACAAGATCGAAATCATCGGCACGGGATAAACTGTATCCGGCAGAGGAAAGAAGCTTATCCGCATCTTCTCTTGATAATTCCAATGCAAGACACAAAGCGATTACCGTTCTCTTGGCAGGTATGTATTTTTTGTTCGATCGTATCTTTGAAAACAATCGGCGGTCGATCAATGCTTTTTTATAGATATCACTGTCTTTCTGACCGGTACGATCAATAAAGGCGAACATCTGCTCTGTAAAATAATTCTCCCTGTGTTGCTGTAAATACTGTTCTGCGGCATCGGTATCAATATCCATCATCTTATGGAAAGGTATTTCTATTCTCCCAAAAGATGAACCGGCAAGAATGCCGCCGTTTTTGATATATTGCTCGCACTCAAGCAATAGCTGTGCCGTCATCAAGTATTCACCTCCGATTTTGAAACTGGAATGAAGTCGCATATCGCTCCGATATTACTCTCCGGATATTTGCAGATTCTTTGCAGAACAGCCGGCGACACTTCATCTTTCACCATAATTAGTATATATTGTAACTTATTATAACATAAATAACCCCTGCTTACAATACAGTATGATATAATTTCAGCAAGCAATCGTAATTTGTTGCGATTGTTTGCTGAAATAGCGACGGTTAAACAGTAATATTTTATCACTGATTTCTCTTTGTTTTCTTTTTGCTGTAATCTATTTTCAGTTGGATAGTTCATTTTTTTCTACCACTATAGTGTCAAACTGCCCGAAAATGTACCAAATCACACACATTCAAAGAAAACAAAAACGCTCGATAAATGGCTTGGTTGAGCCAAATATCGAGCGTTTCGCAAATATTGCAGTTGGTACGGGTAACAGGACTTGAACCTGCACGCTTTCGCACCAGAACCTAAATCTGGCGTGTCTGCCAATTCCACCATACCCGTATATAAAAACGACGCTGAAAACTCAGCGTCGTGTGGCGGAAAGAGAGGGATTCGAACCCTCGAACGGGTATTAGCCGTTACACGATTTCCAATCGTGCGCCTTAGACCAGCTCAGCCATCTTTCCACGACTTTAATATTTTATCATATCCCCGAAGAATTGTCAAGAACTTTTTTAAAATGTTTTCTTATTCCTTCACGCATTGGTATTAATTTTGAAAAATTGTGTCCGAACCTCTTGACAAACACAATATGTTGTGGTACAATTGAGAAAACAACGAAATGTACTTACTGCTTTTATATACAGTAAATTGAAAGGAAGATTGTTATGGTAAAAGTAAATGTAAAAAACGGCACACTCGATCAGAAAGAGATCGACGCTTACGTTCAGTATGCTATAGAAGCTAACCCCGGAAAGCTGGTCACCGAACTTGATATAGACATTGACGGTGATTTTGCAAACCTCACCTATCATTTCGGCGAGATACCCTTTGACCGTATACGCCGTATCACAGGCTACCTTGTAGGTACTCTCGACAGATTCAATAATGCGAAAAAGGCTGAGGTCGAAGACAGAGTAAAGCACAGCATAGCGCCCGATGTCGAAGACGATATTTATGTTACGGCATAATTTGTGATTGCCTGTAATCCGACAGAATAAAAAACGTTATTCCGTCCATACTTTTATTGGAAAATGAAAGTATGGGCGGTGTTTTTTTGTATTACAACAAGGTTGAAATAAGCGGTGTCAATACAGCAAAGCTGAAGGTCCTCAAGGAGTCGGAAAAAACCGAATTACTAAGGCAAATGCGCAGCGGCGACCCGACAGCCAGAGAGAAGCTGATAAACGGCAATCTGCGTCTTGTTCTCAGCGTGATACAGCGTTTTTCGGGCAGAGGAGAAAACCCAGACGATCTTTTTCAGGTCGGATGTATCGGGCTGATGAAAGCTATCGACAATTTTTCAACGGATTTTAACGTCAGATTCAGCACTTATGCCGTGCCTATGATAATGGGCGAACTGCGTCGCTACCTGAGGGACTCAGGCTCGATCCGTGTCAGCCGTTCAATGCGTGATCTGGCTTATAAAGCTATGCAGGCAAGAGAAAAACTTACCAATGATAACTCGAA
>Ga0129316_1000209_pt1 | contig 40622 bp, 34 predicted proteins | sample Cm1ome_2_FD_94429 | JGI IMG/M metagenome (GOLD analysis project Ga0129316, IMG submission 94429) | Eastern black-and-white colobus group fecal microbial communities from Wisconsin, USA - Cm1022B metagenome | ecosystem: Host-associated > Mammals > Digestive system > Large intestine > Fecal...
CACCTTCCCCTCCCAGGGGAAGGCTTGACTCTCGCCCGTCAGATTTCCTGTTTTTTCAAGATGCATATGGTTTTAGATTTTACATACAGGGGCGGCTGTCAACTCTTGATTCGCATTGACAATTAAGGAGCTTTTTGAGAAGCAACGCAAAAAATATTTGAAATTCGTCCCGCAGGGACACAATAATTGTCCATTGTTCATTGTCAATTGTCAATTCGTTTTCACGCAGACTTCAATTTACATGCAGACTCCGCCCCCCCTCCTTCGGGGGCATTTTTTATGAAAGGAAACGCCTATGGAACTGCGAAAACCTGACTTTTACGATACCTTCCGCTGCATTGCCGGAGACTGCCCGGACAGCTGCTGCAAGGAATGGGATGTGGCGGTGGATTCCGAAAAGGCGGCCCTTTACCGGGGGCTGCCCGGGGCGCTGGGGGATCGGCTGCGCCAGTTCCTGAAGGACGAGGATGGGGAAACCTATCTGACGTTGGAGAATGGCCGCTGTCCCATGTGGCGCGCGGACGGACTGTGCCGTATTCAGGCGGAGCTGGGGGAAAAGGCCCTTTGCGCGACCTGCCGGGAATTTCCCCGGCTGCGCCATGACTATGGCAGCTTCATGGAGTTGGGTCTGGAGCTCAGCTGCCCGGAGGCGGCGAGGATTCTGCTGTCCCGGGAGGACTGGCGGTGGATATCTCAGGGAAAAGCCGGGGAAGAGACGGATTACGATCCCCGGGATATGGATATCCTTCTGAAGACCCGGCAGGAAGCCATGGAGCTGGTGACGACGGCGGCAGAGCCCCTGTCTGCGCTGCTGCTCTATACCTATTATGCCCAGTCGCTTCTGGATGGGGAACCGGAGGCGGCCTTTGATCCGGACCGCGCCGCGGAGGCGGCTGCGGCGCTGGAACAGGCGCCGGAGGCGGACGCTTTTCTGGATGTTTTCCGGGAACTGGAAATCCTGACGCCTGTCTGGCGGCAGCGTCTGGACGCCCCCGCCCCCCGCTCCCTTCAAAAGGAAGACCGGGCACTGCTGCGCTATCTCATTTCCCGTTACTGGCTCCAGGCCGTTTCGGATTTCGACCTGGTGTGCCGGGGGAAGACGATTACAGCCCTGGCCCTGCTTTGCCGCCTGCTTGGGGGCGATGCCGTGGAGACGGCCCAGCTGATGTCCAAGGAAATTGAAAACGACGCGGAAAACATGGATGCCCTGTTGGACGGCGCCTACACCCAGCCGGGACTGACGGATGCCAATTTGCTTGCATTGATCGGATTGTAATCGGGACCGCGGATTTGTCTTATGGGGCGATGCCCGCATCGCCCCGTAAGGCGTGCGGCGTTCGAGATAATGTGGATGCCGGTTCGCGGGAGAATACGAAGTCCTGAAAATTCAAAAATAGTTCATATCCCACCCCCTTGACATTTTTAGCACTCTGTAGTATAGTTTGCTTAGCACTCAGGGAGATTGAGTGCTAAGCAAGTGGATAAGAGCCGGGTATTCCCCGGCAGTCTGAATAATGCATACATGGAGGAATTTGTTATGAAGCTGAAACCCATGGCTGACAATGTGCTGCTGAAGGCACAGGAAGCGCAGGAGACCACTGCGTCCGGCATTCTGCTGGCAACCAGCAACAAGGAAAAGCCCGCGATTTATGAGGTCGTTTCCGTCGGCCCCGGCACCAAGGACGTGACCATGACCGTGTCCGTCGGCGACAAGGTGGTTGTCGGCAAGTTCACCGGTACGGATCTGACTCTGGATAAAGTCGATTACAAGTTTGTCAAGCAGGACGACATTCTGGCTGTCGTCACTGACTGAGGAGGTAACGCATTATGGCAAAGATGATTGTTTACGGCGAGGACGCCCGCAAGAAGCTGCAGTCCGGTATTGACCAGCTGGCCGATACCGTTAAGGTTACTCTGGGACCCAAGGGCCGCAATGTGGTTCTGGGCAAGAAGTACGGTTCTCCCCTGATCACCAACGACGGTGTGACCATCGCCAAGGAAATCGAGCTGGAGGATGCCTTTGAGAACATGGGCGCTCAGCTGATCCGCGAGGTTGCTACCAAGACCAATGATGTTGCCGGCGACGGCACCACCACCGCGACCCTGCTGGCGCAGGCCATTACCCGCGAGGGCCTGAAGAATCTGTCCGCCGGCGCCAATCCCATGGTCATGCGCAAGGGCATTGAGAAGGCCGTTGCCGCTGCTGTGGAGGCCATCAAGGCCAACTCCGTGCCTGTGCACGGCTCTGAGGATATTGCCCGTGTAGGCACTGTCTCCTCCGGCGACGCCTCTATCGGCAAGCTGATTGCCGAGGCTATGGAAAAGGTGGGCACCGAGGGCGTTATCACCATTGAGGAGAGCAAGACCGCCGAGACCGGTCTGGATGTGGTCGAGGGCATGCAGTTCGACCGGGGCTATATCTCTCCCTATATGGTCACCGATACCGACAAGATGGAGGCCGTCCTGGACGACGCTTACCTGCTGATTACCGATAAGAAGATCGCCAACATTCAGGAGATCCTGCCTGTTCTGGAGCCCATCGTCAAGTCCGGCCGCAAGCTGATCATCATTGCTGAGGACGTAGAGGGCGACGCTCTGGCCACCCTGCTGCTGAATCGTCTGCAGGGCCGCTTCAACGTGGTCTGCGTGAAGGCCCCCGGCTTCGGTGACCGCCGCAAGGAAATGCTGCAGGATATCGCCGTTCTGACCGGCGGTACCGTGATTTCCAGCACCCTGAACATGGAGCTGTCCAATGCTACCATGAACGATCTGGGCCACTGCCGTCAGGTCGTTGTGACCAAGGATACCACCACCATTGTGGATGGCGACGGCACCAAGGAAGCCATTGCTGACCGTGCCCACATGATTCGCTCCGCCATTGCCACCACCACCTCCGACTACGACCGTGAGAAGCTCCAGGAGCGTCTGGCAAAGCTGTCCGGCGGTGTGGCTGTCATCAAGGTCGGCGCCCAGACCGAGGTCGCCATGAAGGAGCAGAAGCTCCGGGTGGAGGACGCTCTGAACGCCACCCGTGCCGCTGTGGAAGAGGGCATCGTGGCCGGCGGCGGTACCGCCCAGGTCAACGCCATCGAGGCTGTTGAGAAGCTGGTGGCCACTCTGCACGGCGACGAGAAGACCGGCGCCCGCATCATTGCCACCGCTCTGCAGGCTCCTATCCGTCAGATTGCCGAGAACGCCGGCGTGGACGGCTCCGTGGTCTATGAGAAGATCCGTACTTCCGGCAAGGTTGGCTTCGGCTACAATGCCTACACCGAGGAGTATGTGGACATGATTCCCGCCGGTATCGTGGACCCCACCAAGGTCACCCGTTCCAGCCTGGAGAACGCCGCTTCCATTGCCTCCTGCGTGCTGACCACCGAGAGCCTGGTCGTGGATAAGCCCGACCCCGCTGCAGATGCCGCCGCAGCCGCCGCTGCCGGTCAGGCTGGCGGAATGTACTAAGCCGCTTCCTTCCTGTTGATATGCCAAACGCCCGCTCCCTTCTTCGGGGAGCGGGCGTTTTTGACGATGTTACATTTTCATCGCTTCCAGGGCCAGGGCGTTCTGGGTATTGTACAGGTCCGCGTAGACGCCGCCTTTTTGCAGCAGCTCCTCGTGGGTGCCGGCCTCGGTGATGCGGCCGTCGGCAATGGAGATGATGCGGTTGGCGGAGCGGATGGTGCTCAGGCGGTGGGCGATAATCAGGGTGGTCCGGCCCCGGCTCAGGTTGTCGAAGGCCCGCTGAATTTTGGCTTCCGTTACGGAGTCCAGAGCGGAGGTGGCCTCGTCCAGAATCAGAATGGCGGGATCCATCAGGAAGATCCGGGCAATGGCCACCCGCTGTTTCTGCCCGCCGGAGAGCAGGGTGCCCCGCTCGCCTACATAGGTCTGGAAACCGTTGGGCATGGCCTGGATATCGGCGTAGATCTCCGCCCGTTTGGCGGCCTCAATGACCTCCTCGTCCGTGGCGTCCGGACGGCCGTAGCGGATGTTTTCCAGAATGGTGTCCGCGAACAGGAACACATCCTGCTGGACAATGCCGATGGTTTTGTGCAGGCTGTGCTGCTGAATGGCCCGGACGTCTGTGCCGTCAATGGAAATGGTGCCGTCCGTCACATCGTAGAACCGGGGAATCAGCTGACACAGGGTGCTCTTGCCGCCGCCGGAGGGACCTACAATGGCCAGAGTTTCTCCGGGGGTCACATCCAGACTCACATCGTGCAGCACCGGCAACGTGCCGTCGTAGGTAAAGCTGACGTGATCCACCGTAATGGAACCCTTGACGTTTTCCAGCGCTTTGGCGTCCCCGGCATCCTGAATGGTGGGCTCCGTGCGCATGATCTCCACAAAGCGGTTCAGACCGGCGAAGCCGTTGGCGAACATTTCGGACAATGTGGACAGCTTGCGCATGGGAGAGACAAAGGTGGCGATATACAGGCTGAAGGTCACCAGATCCCGGTAGTCCATCTTATCCTGCATAATCATAAACCCGCCCACGGCAATGACCACCACATTCAGAACGGTCAGAAACAGTTCCATGGTGCTGTTGAACCGGCCCATGGCCTTGTGGAACTCCCGCTTGGAGGTCTTATAAATTTCGTTGGCGGCATCAAACCGGCGAATCTCCACATCCTCATTGGCAAAGGCTTTGGCGGTGCGGATACCGGAGAGACTGGATTCAATTTCCGTATTGATATGCCCCGTCTTCTGCTTTACACCTACGGAAACGCTGCTCAGGCCGCTGCGCATGGACATGATGACCACCAGAAAAATGGGCACCAGAATGCCCACAACCAGGGCCAGCTCCCAGCGAATGGACGCCATGACGATCAGCGCGCCGATGATGGTGACAGAGGAAGTCAGTACATCCTCAGGGCCGTGGTGGGCCAGTTCCGTCAGCTCAAACAGGTCCGAAGTCAGGCGGCTCATGAGCTGGCCGGTGCGGTTGGCGTCATAGAAATCATAGCTCATCTCCTGCATATGCCGGAACAGATCCGCGCGGATGTCGGCCTCCACCCGGATGCCGAAGGTGTGGCCGTAGTAGCAGACGATGTAGTTCAGAAAGCTGCGCAGCACATAAAAAGCCAGACAGGCCGCCATCAGGCTGAAAAATACCCCGAATTTCCCATTGGGCAGCAGATCGTAAAGGGACGCCCGGGTCACCAGGGGAAAGGCCAGGTCAATCAGCGCGATCATCAGGGCGCAGCTGATATCCACAGCGAAAAGCCGCTTGTGGTTTTTGAAATAATGCAGAAAAATCGCAAGCGGTTTCTTTTTCCGATATTCTTCCGTGGTCATGACGAATCTCCTTATCTCTGTATGTTTATACAGAACAGTATAACAGATTTCCCCAAAAAAGCAAAGAGAAAAGCCGCGCCATTCGGCGCAGCTTTTATTGCATCTTCTCCAGTTTTTCCAGAACCTTCGTAAAGTATTCCGGCAGAGGGGCGAAGACCATGACGGGGCGGCCGTCCCTTGGATGGCGGAAGACCAGCTGCCCCGCGTGGAGGCACTGACTGTCCTGGCCCAGCTCCGGCTTTTTATGGCCATAGACCGTGTCTCCCAGAATGGGATGGCCGATGTAGGCCATGTGGACCCGGATCTGATGGGTGCGGCCTGTTTCCAGGCGGCAGCGGATGTGGGTATAGCCCCGGTAGCGCTTCACCACCTCCCAGTGGGTCACAGCGGGCTTGGAATTGCGCTGGGTGACGCACATTTTTTTTCGGTCCGTAGGATGCCGCCCGATGGGGGCGTCCACCGTGCCAAAGTCCTCCTTCAGATTGCCGCAGACAATGGCCTCATAGGTCCGTGCCATGGTGTGATCCTTCAGCTGGGAGGCCAGAACCGCATGGGCCAGGTCATTCTTGGCAATGGCCAGAAGACCGGAGGTGTCCTTGTCGATGCGGTGGACAATGCCGGGCCGCAGTTCCCCGTTGATGCCGGAAAGGCTGTCGCCCATGGCATACAAAAGACCATTCACCAGCGTATCGTCCTGATGTCCCGCCGCCGGGTGGACAACCAGCCCCTTGGGCTTGTTGATGACGGCCACGTCGTTGTCTTCATAAACAATGTCCAGCCGCATTTCGGTGGGGACGACATCGATGGGCTTGGGCTCGGGGATGGTGACGCTGACGGAGTATCCGGGTTCCAGCCGGTCGTTTTTTTTGGCGGGCTTTCCGTTCAGACGCACGTTCCCCTCAGCAATCAGCTTTTGGGCGGCGCTGCGGCTGAGTTCCGGCAGAACCCGGCTCAAAAAGGCATCCAGCCGCTCGCCGGACTGGTCAGCAGTAAGGGTCATTTCTTTTTCTCGTCCTTCCAAATGGCTTTGTTGCAGAATGCCAGACTGGCGAAGAGGGCAATGCAGCCGCAGGTGATGAAGCAGTCGGCAACGTTGAATACGGGAAAATCCATAAACTGGGTCTCAATCATATCCACCACATAGCCCAGCCGCAGCCGGTCGATCATGTTGCCCAGACCGCCCGCATACACAGCGGCAATCATCCAACGCTCAAATTTAGAGAAGGGCAGCTTTTTTCTGAAGTATTCATAGAACAGCCCCACAGTGAATACCAGAAAAATCAGGGCAAACAGCCACTGCATGCCCTCAAAGGAGGAAAAGGCCGCTCCGGTGTTTTGCAGATAGGTGAAGTCCAGAATCCCCGGCAGGAAATCCATGTGTCCTCCCAGAGGAATATTGGCCACCACCAGCGCCTTGGTGACCTGGTCCGCCGCAACGATTCCGGCGACGAAAAGGCAGTAGTAGAAAAACTGCATGGGGAGTAAGTCCTTTCAGATGGATTGAAAATTCGGTGAATTGACAATTGACAATGTACAATTGACAATTATGGTGTCCCTTCGGGACAGAGTTAAATGCCCGTGCGGTTTGTCGTTCCGCAGCGTTCCGAATACAGACGAATTGTCAACTGTCAATTGTCCATTGTCAATTGTCACCACGTCAGCCCTTTCGGATAGAAAAACCGCACCTTTTCTTTCGCGACAGCCATATGAATGTCCGTCTCCATTTTCAGTTCGCCGTCCAGATTGACGGCGGTGGGAGTGGGACTGTGGATTTCCAGATGGTCGGTGCGGTAATGGGTAATGTACTCCGGCAGCTCCTTATAGCGCCCGGCCTTGTATTTGCCGATAAGCCCCGGCACCTGTGTCCGGGTGACTTTTTTTACAAGCAGCACATCCAGAATGCCGTCCCTGGGGTCAGCTTCGGGCACGGCATAGAAGCCGCCGCCGTAGTAGCGGCCGTTGCAGACGCAAACCATAGTCATTTCCTCATCCCGGGTCTCGCCGCAGAGGGTCACTTTCAGGGGCTGGCTGACGCCGCGGACAACATTGACCACCGCCGATGCGGCATAGGCCCAGAAGCCCTGCAGCAGAGGCAGACGCTTGTAACTCGCGACATCCGTGCCGATGCGGGCGTCCAGACCCACGGAGCAGATGTTCAGTGCCAGAGCATCGTTGCAGCGAATCAGATCAAACCGGGTCTCCTCCGCATCCAGCAGCCGGGGAAGGTGCTGAAAGGCCCCGGGTTCCGAAAACAAGCGAACAAAGTCATTGCCGCTGCCCCCGACCCATACGGTGATGGCGACATTATCGTACCCCGCCGCACCGGCGGCAACCTCATTCAGAGTGCCGTCGCCGCCGCAGGCATAGATGCGGTATTCTTCTCCGGACTGGGCAGCCTCCCGGGCGAGCCTTGTGCAGTCTCCGGGACGCTGGGAGATCTCCACCCGGTAGTCAAGGCTTTTGCACAGTTTGGCAATTTCCCGGGAGCACTCCAGTGTCCGGTCCCGGCTTCCTGCCGCCGGATTGATGAGGAACAGGTGCTTCATGTCACTTTCCTTTTCTCTGCTGGTTCAGGTACATATAGTAGTCGCACTTGATCATGCCGTTGTAGAGCTTGCGTTTCCTGTCAGCCCGGCGGCCAAAATAGTGCTCAAATTCCGGCTCGGAGGTAATGATGTATTTCTTCCAGCCGTCGGCGCATTTCAGGTGACGGCCAAGGTCGGCGTACAGCCGCTGGGCGCTTCTTTGCTCCATCATCCGCTGGCCGTAGGGCGGGTTGCAGATGAGAATGCCCTCGTCGCAGGGCAGGCTCATTTTCGTGGCATCCCCGTCCCGGAATTCAATCAGATCGCCAAGACCTGCTTTCCGGGCGTTGGCCATGGAGAGGGAAACGCACTTGGGATCATTGTCAGAACCCAGAATGCGGTAATTGCCGTGGAACTCCCGGTCTTTGGCGTCCGCGCGGACCTGACCCCAGACCTTGGGGTCAATCCAGGCGAAGGCCTCGGCAGAAAACCGACGGGAGGCCCCGGGAGCCTTGTTTTTGGCGATCATAGCCGCCTCAATGGGAATGGTGCCGCTGCCGCAGAAGGGATCCCACAGAAATTCCCGACCGCGATAGCGGGTCAGGGTCACCATAGCTGCGGCCAGAGTTTCCCGCAGAGGGGCGTCGTTGCCGTTGGCCCGGTAGCCCCGCTTGTGGAGTCCCGGCCCGGAGGTATCCAGATACAGCTGAACCCGGTCATTCATCAGGGAGAACTGCAGCTGGTATTTGGCGCCTGTTTCCGGCAGCCAGGACACGCCGTACTTTTCGCCTAAGCGGCGGGACGCGGCCTTCTTGATAATGGCCTGACAGTCCGGTACGCTCATGAGGGTACTATTCAGACAATGGCCCTTTACGGGGAAGGCGCCGTCTTTGGGAATATAGCGCTCCAGCTCGGTTTTGTATACCCCCTGGAACAGCTCTTCAAAGGTGGTGGCCTTGAAGTCCGCCAGGACGATCAGCACCCGTTCGCCGGTGCGCAGGCAGATATTGGCCTTGGCCAGAGCGGTCTCGTCTCCGGAGAACAGCACCCGGCCGTTCTCCACCCGGACGTTGGCCATGTCCAGCCGCCGCAGCTCGTCCCCCGCCAGGCCCTCCAGGCCAAACAGGCAGGGTACGGAAAATTCCATTTCGTTCATTGATTCTCTCACTTTCTCAGGGAATGATCTTACTTTTCTTCAAATACCGCTCTTCCTCGGAGAAGACGCAGCCGCAGTATTTCTGAATATAGAACCCCAGCTCTCTGGCCCGCTCCTGTCCGGCCCGGAAATAGGGGCGGAAATCCCGGTACAGGAACTCCACGCCGTATTCGGTGGCGGCCCGTTCTGCCACTTCCCGCATGAGGTCATGCTTCTGGTAGGGGGAGATGAACAGGGAAGAGGTGAAGCTGTCAAAGCCGCCTTCTTTTGCCTGCCGGGCGGCTTCATAGAGCCGGAACTCATAGCATTTGACGCAGCGGTTTTCAATGTCATCAGCCACGGCTCTTACAAAGGGCCGCAGACCGTAGTCGTTGCGCTCGATGAGCGGCAGCGCAATGGTCTGGGCGTAGTCCCGCAGACAGTTCCGCCGGGCACGGTATTCCGTAAAGGGATGGATATTGGGGTTATACCAGAACCCGGTTACATCGTAGTGATCAGCCCGAAGCACGTCAATGCACTGATTGGCGCAGGGGGCGCAGCAGATATGCAGAAGCGTATTCATAGATTCCTCCGAAGGAAATTTGACATTCTCTACAGTATAACATGAATGGGGGCGGTTTGCAATGCGAAAGTGAGAAATAACACGACGATTGCCCGAAAACCCAATCGCCGTGCGGGCGCTCCGGAATGCTTGCGTTTTTGAATAGTATATGGTATACTTTTTTCAGACGTTTTCCTGATTTTTCGGAAAACGCCAATATTTTTTAATAAATGGGGTTTTATTTTGTCCAAGAAAAATCCGGTATGGCTGGAAATGATTCTGCCGGGATTCACACTTGCGCGGGTGGGGCTGATTATTCTCGGCTCTGCCATTGTGTCCTTCGGTCTGTACAACATTCATCAGCAGAGCGGCATCACCGAGGGCGGCGTACTGGGTACTGTGCTGCTGCTGCACCACTGGCTGAACTGGCCTGCCTCTGTCATTACGCCCATTCTGGATATCAGCTGCTACCTGCTGGCGCTGAAGGTGCTGGGTCTGGATTTTATCAAATGGTCCGTGGCCTCCACGCTCTGCGTCTCCGGCTTTTTCCGTCTGTGGGAGACCTGGCCGCCTATGCTGCCGGATCTCTCCGGCCATCCTCTGCCGGCAGCGGTGCTGGGCGCTTTGTTTGTAGGCGTCGGCGTGGGCCTGATCGTCCGGCAGGGCGGCTCCTCCGGCGGAGATGACGCTCTGGCGCTGTCCATCTCCAAGGCGGTAAAGTGCCGTGTCTCCTATGCTTACCTGTTTACGGACCTGACAGTGCTGACCCTTTCACTGACCTATATTCCTTTCCGCAGAATCGCCTACTCCCTGATCACCGTGACCCTTTCCTCCTGGATTATTGATTTTTTTCAAAAAGGAAAAGAAAAGCACTAAAAGCATATTGACAAAGTAGGCATTAGGTGCTATGATACGGCCATCCAAGGAAAGCCGGGGCTTTCCATCCGGGAGGGCGGGCAAATGAAATACGCCGCGTTTCGATGTTGACAGATTAGGGGATAATTTACGAATAGATAAATTGGGGGTTGTCGAATTGACAATTGACAATTGACAGTTGACAATTAAGGAATTTCCTTCGAAAATAATTCAAAAATAATTTTAATTCGTCCCGAAGGGACGCCATAATTGTCAATTGTTCATTGTCAATTGTCAATTTGTTTACTCTGCAAGCACAAATTTTCCGACTACTTCACACCACTACAATATAATTCGGAAAGGAAGCCTTTTCTATGTCTAAAATTTATACCTCTGCCGACCAGCTGATTGGGCACACCCCGCTGCTGGAGCTGACCCATATCGAGAAAGAAGAAAAGCTGGAGGCCAGAATTCTGGCCAAGCTGGAGTATTTCAACCCCGCCGGCTCCGTGAAGGACCGGATCGCCAAGGGAATCATTGACGACGCCGAAAAGAGCGGCGCGCTGAAGCCCGGCGCCACCCTGATCGAGCCAACCTCCGGCAATACCGGCATCGGTCTTGCCTCCGTGGCGGCGGCCCGGGGCTACAAGCTGATCATCGTTATGCCCGACACCATGAGTGTGGAACGCCGCCAGCTGATCAAGGCATACGGTGCTGAGCTGGTGCTCTCCGAGGGCGCCAAGGGCATGAAGGGCGCCATTGAAAAGGCCAATGAACTGGCGGCTCAAATCCCCGGCAGCTTTATTCCCGGCCAGTTCACCAATCCCGCCAACCCCAAGGCCCATTTCGAGACCACCGGTCCCGAAATTTACGAGGACACCGACGGAGACGTGGATATCTTCGTGGCGGGCGTGGGCACCGGCGGCACCGTCACCGGCGTTGGCGAGTACCTGAAGAGCAGGAAGCCTGCGGTGAAGGTTGTGGCCGTTGAGCCGGCTTCCTCCGCGGTTCTCTCTACCGGAAAGGCCGGGCCCCACAAGATTCAGGGCATCGGCGCGGGCTTCGTTCCCGAGGTGCTGAACACCAGGATCTATGATGAGATCATCCCCGTCACCAACGAAGACGCCTTTGCCACCGGCCGTCTGGTGGGCCATAAGGAGGGCGTTCTTGTAGGCATCTCCTCCGGCGCCGCCGTTTGGGCAGCCGTGCAGCTGGCAAAGCGCCCCGAGAACAAGGGCAAGACCATTGTAGTTCTGCTGCCCGACACCGGCGACCGGTACCTCTCCACTCCGCTGTTCGCGGATAAATAAGCTCTTCTCCCTCTCTTCAAAATTCGCCCGCTGCCAAACACGGCAGCGGGCGAAAAAACGTCAGATTATCCCACCCGAAAGCGGTTCAGAGCCCCCAGCAGGTCGTCGTGGATCACCAGGGCGAAACGGGCCACCAGCTTTTCGGGGTCGCCCCGCATATCGTCCTTGATCCAGTCCAGCATCAATCCCACGAAGGCATAGGAGTAGACCCGGGCAATAAACGCCTTGTCCTCATCCCGGACGACCATATTGGCGGACAGCTCATTGATAACACCCATCAGCAGATCGTCTGTCAGAGGGGTCAGATAGCGCTCCACCTGCTCCCGGCTGACGCAGCGGTATACGTTCATCACAAAGGGCTTGTTCTCCTGAACAGCCTGAAAAATCCGAACAAATCCCTGCTGCCAGGTATCGTAGCTGCTTTTGCCGTCCAGCGCCCGCCTGGCATCCTCCAGACAGACCCACTCCACCAGATCGTAGATATCTTTGAAATGGTAGTAAAACGTCATGCGGTTGATGCCGCAGTCCTCGGCAATATCGTTGATGGTGATCTTATTCAGCGGCTTTTTCAGCAGCAGGTGCTTCAGGGAATCCTCCAGCGCGCGCTTGGTAAACTGTGCCATGGCCATCCTCCTTTTTCTTGTATCCTATTCTGGAAAACGAAATCCAGAGAAAACGAAATGTGAATGTTTTGAAAACATGAAACTCTGTTCCAATACGTTGTCTTGATTTCCGGAAAACGATTTGATAAAATGGTTAAAAAAGTATTTTGAACGATTTTTGGGGGTGCACTATGACCATCCAGCAGCTGCAGTATGCCCTGGCGGTTTACCGGGCGGGTTCCATTTCCGCCGCGGCGGCCAGTCTGTTTATCGCCCAGCCTAATCTGAGCGGTGTGATCCGTTCTCTGGAGGAAGAACTGGGCTATCCGATCTTCATCCGCACCAGCCGAGGGGTTCAGCCTACGGAGCAGGGGCTAGAGGCACTGCGGCAGGCGGCACAAATCGTGGACTGCCACGAAAAGATGTGCCAGGTGGGAAGCCTGACGCCTCGCCGACGGCTTCGCATCGGCGGCATTTCCTATAATCCGGTGTGTGATGCCTTTGCGCAGCTGTGTAAGGAATACCAGAATGAGGACGGCCTGGAAATGGCCTTTTATACAGATGACATCGATGTTTCTCTGGAAAAGCTCTGGCTTTCAGAGATCGATCTTGCCGTAGCGCTGCGGGGTTCAGATGAGACAGACCGGTTGGAGAAGATTTGCCGTCAGAAAAATCTGAAGCTGACCCATATGGCGGATGTGCCCATGGTACTGCGCATCGGCCCCCGGCATCCGCTGTACAGTGCGCCGGAGATCCGGTTCAGCGACTTTGAAAACTACGCCATGGTGGACTACAATGACAAAGTCTTCCTGGAATATCCCAGTCTGTCCGCCCTGCTGCACATCAATCCCGACAGGATCGTTACAGTCTCCGACCGGGCGCTGAAGAACAGACTGATCTCCGAGACTTCCATGTATTCCATCGGCTGCAAGCTCCCGCCCCGCTCCAATGAGCGGTTCGGCTTCCGCTGTATCCCGCTGGACAACCTGCACTACAGCCTGTTCGTCATGGAGCGCTACGACAGCCGGCGGGGAGAGCTGACTGTTCAATACCTGAACCTGCTGGAACGGTATCTGGAAGATCTATAAATAAGCGACTTTCCAATCACATAAAGCACAGGGGACGATGCCTGCACCGCCCCCTGTGCTTTTTTACAGCCTTTTCAGCGGCTCCGAATCATCCTGGGCAAGCAGCAGATCGGAGATGATGTCATTGGACACCAGAAAGCCTCTGGGGGTCAGATACCACCGGCCGTCCTCGCTCTGGGCGGTGCGGTAGTAGACCCGGTGTTTCAGAAGGACCTCCTCCAGGGGCTTGAAGGGCAGCATGAAGGTGCGTTCATATTCCTCGGCCAGAATACCCGCGGTGGTCCGCAGCCGGAGCATCAGATATTCTCCCGCCCGCTCCCGCAGGGGGATCTCCTGAACGTCCTCCATGATGTTGCCGCCGGTCTGAATGCCCTGAATATAGGCCTGCAGATCCCGAACCATGGTGAAGCGCTTGCCTGCAAAGTCCGAGCTTGCGCTGGGACCGAAGCCCAGGTATTCTCCGCCGGTCCAGTACTTGGTGTTGTGCCGGGAATACAGACCCTTGCGGCAGAAATTGGAGATCTCATACTGCCGGAAGCCGTGATTGCGCAGGGACTCAATGGCGGCCATGTACATATCCGCCTGGGTATCGTCGTCAGCCAGCCCGGCGAAATCCTTGATCTCGTACAGAGGCGTGCCCTCTTCCACCTTCAGACCATAGCAGCTCATGTGCTCCGGATTCAGCTTCAATACATTTTCCAGCGTCTCCTGCCAGTCGTGGAGGCTCTGACCGGGCAGGCCGTACATCAGATCCAACGACACATTCCGGAAGCCTGCCTTGCGGATGCGCTGGTAGGCGGTGACGGCCTGGGCATAGGTGTGGGGACGGCCCAGTTTTTTGAGAATTTCATCATTGTCGCACTGGACCCCCAGACTTACCCGGTTAAAGCCCTCTGCTTTCAGCCGGTGCAGCAGTCGGTCGGTGACGGAATCCGGGTTGGCCTCAAAGGTGATCTCCGCGTCGGGGGTCACATCGAAATTCCGGCGGATGGCCGTCAGGATAATGGCCAGAGCGTCCGCGCCGAAGTAGCTGGGCGTGCCGCCGCCAAAGTAAACGGTATCCACCCGGTAGCCGGGACATAAGGCCCCCGCCTCCTTCAGATGGGCGCAGATGGCATCCAGATAGCTGTCCATCAGCTTGTCGTCCTTGCAGGGCATGGAGTAAAAGTCGCAGTACTGGCACTTGCTGCGGCAGAAGGGAATGTGGATATAGATTCCCAAAGGGGTTTTGTTGTTGCGTTTGGTTAATATAGCCATGTGAGCCTCCGTACAAATTGACAATTGACAATTGACAATTGACAGTTGAGGAAGCCGAAAGGCTTCTTCAATTGAACTGTCAGGTCATTGTTCTGAGGGTTTTGTGGATTTTAGAATGGATGTCAAAAGCCGTTCCAGTTCTTTACACTGGACGATCATGGTCCTGTATTCGGTTTCCGACAGATAGTCGGTGGCCCGCAAAAGGCGGAGCCAATAATTGGTTTCGCTGGCTTCTTTTAATGCGATACAGAGCTTGGAGATGAAATCCGGTCTGCTCTGGGCCTGCTGTGACTCCGCAATATTTGCGCCGATGCTGGTTCCCGCCCGAAGAAGCTGCTTGGACAAGATGAACTCCTTTTTCTCGTCACGAAGATACCTGCAAAGGCTTACTACGCGCACAGCAAACTGAAAGCTCTTTTCTTCAATAGCATTGTTCATAATCAAAATCTGTAGACGTTTCCTGCCCGCAAAAATTGTCAATTGTCCATTGTCAATTGTCAATTTCCTCACTGTCAACTGTCAATTGTCAACTGTCAACTGACTTCATTCGTCGTCCAGCTTGAGGACGGCCATAAACGCTTCGCTGGGCACGGCTACGGAGCCGAAGGTGCGCATGCGTTTTTTGCCCTCTTTCTGCTTTTCCAGGAGCTTTTTCTTTCTGGTGATGTCGCCGCCGTAGCACTTGGCAAGGACGTCCTTGCGCAGGGCCTTGATGGTCTCCCGGGCGATGATCTTTCCGCCGATGGCGGCCTGGACGGGGATTTCAAACTGCGCTCTGGGGATGTTGTCTTTCAGCTTTTCGCAGATTTTTCTGGCTCTGGGGTAGGCGTTGTCCGCAAAGAGGATGAAGCTCAGGGCGTCCACCACCTCGCCGTTGAGCAGGATGTCCAGTTTCACAAGGCGGCTGGGCCGGTAGCCCAGGAAGGTATAGTCCAGGCTGCCGTAGCCCCGGGTGCGGGACTTGAGGGCGTCGAAGAAGTCGTAGATGATCTCGTTCAGGGGCATTTCGTAGTGCAGCTCCACCCGGCTGGCATCCAGATACTCCATGTTCTTGAACTCGCCCCGGCGGTTTTGGCACAGGTCCATAATATTGCCCACATACTCCTGGGGGGCAATGAGGCTGGCTTTGACAAAGGGTTCCTCCGCCAGCTCGATCTCCATGGGGTCCGGGTAGTCCAGGGGGTTGTCCACCATCAGCACGGTGCCGTCGGTTTTGGTCACCCGGTAGACAACGTTGGGGGCGGTGGTGATCAGGTCCAGGTTGTATTCCCGTTCCAGCCGCTCCTGAATGATCTCCATGTGCAGCAGTCCCAGAAAGCCGCAGCGGAAGCCAAAGCCCAGGGCAATGGAGCTTTCCGGCTCAAAGCTCATGGAGGCATCGTTCAGCTTCAGCTTTTCCAGGGCATCCCGCAGGTCCTGATATTTGGCCCCGTCGGCGGGATACACGCCGGAGTAGACCATGGGCTGCACCTGCCGGTAACCGGGCAGGGGCTGGGCGGCGGGGTTTTCCACGCTGGTAATGGTGTCGCCTACCCGGGTATCGGAAACATTTTTAATGGAGGCGGTGATATAGCCAACCTCGCCGGCCCCCAGACTCTCCGCGGGGGTCAGACCCAGCGGATTCATGGTTCCGACCTCCACCACTTTATAGACCGCGCCGGTAGCCATCATCTTCACATCCATACCGGGGGTGACGGTGCCCTGCTTGATCCGGGTATAGACAATGACACCGCGGTAGGAATCATACTGGCTGTCGAAGATCAGAGCCTGCAAAGGAGCCTCCCGGTCTCCTTTTGGAGCGGGGATATCTTTCACGATCATTTCCAGCACGGAATGGATGTTGATACCGTTCTTGGCGGAGATTTCCGGGGCATCCTCGGCGGGAATGCCGATAATGTCCTCCACCTCTGCCTTGATCTCGGCAGGACGGGCAGAGGGCAGGTCAATCTTATTGATGACCGGCAGCACCTCCAGTCCCGCGTCAATGGCGAGATAGGTGTTTGCCAGGGTCTGGGCTTCTACGCCCTGGCTGGCATCCACCACCAGCACTGCACCCTCACAGGCGGCAAGAGACCGGGAGACCTCGTAGTTAAAGTCCACGTGGCCCGGGGTGTCGATGAGGTTTAAGTCGTAGGTTTCCCCGTCATCGGCGGTGTAATTCAGCTGTACGGCGGTGGCCTTGATGGTAATGCCCCGCTCCCGCTCCAGATCCATGGAGTCCAGCAGCTGTTCAGCCCGGGTCCGCTGATCCACGGCGTTGCACTGCTCCATGAGCCGGTCCGCCAGAGTGGACTTGCCGTGGTCAATGTGGGCGATAATGGAAAAATTACGAATATGGGAAAGATCCGTCATAGGCTGATTCCTCTCTTTGAAATTGCCTTCCCCAGGGGAAAGCATATATGGGCATACTTTAAGCATTTTACCAATTATAACGAATTTTTCCGAAAATGTAAACCGTATGTTTTCACAAAAACAGGGGAAAATCAAAGTGGCGCCTGCCGGATTTTGACTTTTTTCTCGCAAAACAAAGAAATATTTGAAAAACCCTTGCCGGAAATGCAAAATCGGGGTATAGTTTTACGGCAAGAATATTTTGAAGTCGTAACACAGACAGAGGTAAAGAGGGATTTGACTATGAGTACTGCCAAGAAGCCGACAAAAAATGTGGAGGATCTGCAGGCCGCTATGCAGGCCCTGATTACAAAGGGCAAAAAAGAGGGCATGATCCGGGATACGGAGTTGAGTGCCATTCTGGAAAAGATGCAGCTCTCCCCTGAGAAGATTGAGGAGATCTATGACCGGTTCGACGCCATGAACATCCAGATCGTCACCACGGAGCTGGAGATCGATGACACGCTGGATGTACTGGGCGATGGCCTGGGGGATGGGCTGGATGACGGCCTGGATCTGCGGGGCATCGAAGAGGAAGAACTCATTGACCCTGTGGATCTGGCCGCGGAATACAGCCTGGACGACCCTGTGCGGATGTATCTGAAGGAGATCGGTCAGGTGAAGCTCCTGTCTGCGGAAGAGGAAGTGGAACTGGCAAAGCGGGTATCCGAAGGCGACCAGGAGGCCAAGAACAAGCTGACGGAGGCCAACCTGCGTCTGGTTGTCTCCATCGCAAAAAAATACTCCGGCCGGGGCCTGCACATTCTGGATCTGATCCAGGAGGGCAACACGGGACTGATCCGCGCGGTCGATAAGTTTGACTGGACAAAGGGAAACAAGTTCTCTACATATGCCACCTGGTGGATCCGGCAGGCCATTACCCGGGCCATTGCGGACCAGGCCCGGACCATCCGGGTGCCGGTGCATATGGTAGAGGTCATCAACAAGGCCACCCGCTGCAACCGGAAGCTGGTTCAGGAGCTGGGCCGGGAACCCACCATGGAGGAGATCGCCGCGGAGCTGGGTCTGCCTGTGGAAAAAATCATTGAGGCCAACCGCACCGCCGCCGATACCCTGAGTCTGGATACCCCCGTAGGTGACGAAGAGGATACCTCCATCGGCTCCTTCGTAGAGGACGAGCGGACCCCCGGCCCCGCCGATGCCACCTCCAACGCATTGCTTGCCGAGGCCCTGAAAGAGATTCTGGGTACCCTCACCGAGCGGGAAGCGGACGTGCTGCGGATGCGCTTCGGCATGTACGACGGCCGCACCCACACTCTGGAGGAGGTGGGCCAGATCTTCGGCGTCACCCGTGAACGGATCCGCCAGATCGAGAACAAGGCTATCCGGAAGCTCCGCCATCCCAGCCGGGCCAAGAAGATCCGGGATTTCTACTGCTGATGTATACTTGGGGACTGTTGCAAAATAGAAAACTTGTAGGGGCGGCTACCAGCCGCCCACTTTCTTTCGGAACAGAACGCTAGAATTAAGTGCGTAATTCCGTGAGATAGCGGGCGGCAGGTTGCCGCCCCTACAGAAAACCCTATTTTGCAACAGCCCCTTCTTTGTATAAAAAACCGCCCCGAGTATTCCCGGGACGGTGCTGCAAAGAGCCGATATTCAATTCGCTTCCAGGAAGCGGGCGCAGGAGAGGCGGAATCTTTCGAATTCCTCGCCGCCGCATTCTGCCTGCACCGAAATGGGGCCGTCCAGCTTCAGACAGAAAATCTCCATGAAGCTCTTTCCGTCAACCGTCCGGAAGCCGTCGCTCAAGGTGACGCCGCACAGCGGAGCGGTCAATGCAACAAATTCATTTACATCCCGCACGGAGCGAAGATGTATGGTAAATTCCTGCATAAAAACCTCCTTTGGCTGTACAAACGCCGGGTTTTCGTGTATAATATGACTGCTGACCGAAAAAACTGTAAATATGCGATTATTATAACAGATTTCAATTGAAAAGCAATTGTCGGTTTGGCTAATTATAACAAGGGAGCGCCAATAAAATTGGCGATTTTTACAGAAATGCGCTTTGCTTTTTACACACTGGGCTGCAAGACCAATCAATATGAGACTCAGGCTATGGAGCATATCCTCCAAAATGCCGGTCACGAAATTGGACATTTCGATGAAGTTTGCGATGCCTATATCATCAATACCTGTTCCGTTACCGCCGTTGCGGATAAGAAGAACCGGGCTGTCATCCGCCGCTGCCGCCGGGACAATCCCAAGGCCGTTATCGGCGTCTGCGGCTGCTATACCCAGCATGCCCCGGAAGCCGTGAAGGAACTGGGGGTGGATGTGCTGGGCGGTTCCGGCGGACGGCAGGAGTTTCTGGAGCATATGCTCTCCGCGCTGAATGGGAAAGCCCATACGGATACCCTGGACAACGCTCTGCGCCGCCGGGAATTTGAGCTGCTGCCCCCCGGAGGGCTGGAAGAGCGGACCCGCGCCATGCTGAAGGTGCAGGATGGCTGCGTGAACTTCTGCACCTATTGCATCATACCCTATACCCGGGGCCCCGTGCGGTCCGCGCCGCTGGAGGATGCGCTGCGGCAGGCCAGGGAGCTGGCAGAGATGGGCTACCGGGAAATTGTTGTCACCGGCATTGAGATTGCCAGCTGGGGCGTGGACCTGCCGGGAAAGCCTCCTGTAAAGGACCTGATCACAGGGCTGTGCGAGGCCGTGCCGGAACTGCGCATCCGCCTGGGCAGTCTGGAGCCCAGAGTGGTCACGGAGGACTTCTGTCAGGCTCTGGCCGCCTATCCCAACCTCTGCCCCCAGTTCCATCTGAGCATGCAGTCCGGCTGCGACACTGTGCTGAAGCGGATGCACCGGAAATATGATACCGCCCGGTATTACGAAAGCGTCTGCCTGCTGCGAAAATACTTTCCGGGCTGTGCCGTGACCACGGATATGATCGTGGCCTTCCCTGGGGAGACCGAGGAGGAATTCCGGAAGAGTCTGGCCTTTATTCAAAAATGCGCCTTTGCGGATATGCATATCTTCCCCTATTCCCGCCGCCCCGGAACGCCGGCTGACAAAATGCCTGACCAGTTGGGCAACGCTGTCAAAGAAGACCGCAGCCGCCGGGCCATCGCCGTGGCGAACGACATGAACGGAGCCTACCGGGAAAGCCTTATCGGCACCACGCAGGCGGTGCTCTTTGAGGAACAGTCGCTGAGCTTCTACACCGGCCACGCCCCCAACTACGTCCGGGTCTATGCCGCCGGAGAGGCGCTGCACAATGTGGTGAAAAATGTGAAGATCACCGGACTGTATGAGGATGGAGTGTTTGGCCTGATCACGGAGTGAAATGCCGTTCGATTGCCGCAATATTTGCGGTTTCACGGCTGTATTTGAAATAAAAAACTATTTGGCCTCGTAAGTGTGGCGGCCAGCCGCTCTTACGAGGCCAAAGCATATAATTTGTACTGCTGATGCAAATCAGAACAGGAAAGGATATTGACGGAATATGTCGAATATGGTATGATGCGTTTGCTGGTTTACAGAACACAGAAAGCCGGGGGATTGGGATATGCGGAAATGGAAATGGGTTATGTTAGCGGCCACACTGCTTTTGTGCGGCGCGCTGTTCTGCGCCGGGTGTCATCGTGCCCAGACGACAGAGCAATCAACGGAAGAGCCCTCAGCGGCGGAGACGGAAACGGAGTCGCAGGCGACAGTACCCGCGCCGACGCGGCCAAAGCGGGGGGAGACGGCGCGGCCCCGGGGGCATATCGTGGAGCCTCCCGACGCGCGTCCCAACGGCAGCGACCCTGATACGGTACTGCTTTTTGGAAAGGCTTTCCTTACCAATGCCGAAGAGGTGGACCTGACGGACTGCCCCATAGAGGATCTCTCTGTGCTGGAGGCGAAGCTCGCCGACTTTCCGAATTTGAAAAAGCTGATTCTCAGCGGCTGCGGTCAGTCCAGCGAGGCGCTGGAGGCACTGAACGACCGTCTGCCGGGGGTCAGAGTGGTGTGGACGGTGCGGCTGGGCGGACTGGACGTGCGGACGGACGATACCTGGTTCATGCCGGTGAAATTCAAGAAAGAGGTCACGGACAAGGATCTGGTGGAGCTAAAATACTGCCACGATATGATCTGCATTGATGTGGGCCATATGAAGATCACCAATTGCGACTGGGCGGCGGAGATGCCGGAGCTGCAATATCTGGTCATTGCGGATACTCAGGTCAGCGACATCAGTCCTCTGGAAAATCATAAAAAGCTGGTATTTCTGGAGCTGTTTCTGACCAAGGTCACGGACCTGACGCCGCTGGAAAGCTGTACAGGTCTGGATGACCTGAATCTGAGCTATTTGATTGCGGATGCCACGCCTATCAGCCATATGACCTGGCTCAAGCGCCTGTGGTGGACCCAGCCCGGCCCCCAGCGCTATGAGCTGCCTGAGGAATGCCAGGCAGAACGGATCCTGCCGGATGCTCTGCCGGACACGGAGATGAAATTCCACAGCGCCGATTCCGTAGGCAGCGGCTGGCGCAAGGGAGCCCACTACTACGAGATGCGGGATATTCTGGGGATGTTCTATATCAATTCCTGATTTGGGAAGGAAGATCAAGGGGACAGAAAAAGAGGCTACCGCCCAGAAAGCCCAGGCCGGAAAGAATCTGCGTCAAAAGAGTCAACCCATGTTGCTGGTATTTTGCAGGCTGTACCTCTTGCACTGACGGTCGAGAAAAAAGGAGAAGACTTACCAGGTTCAGTACATTCTATGACTGACAAAGCAGCTGAGAAAAAGTACCCTGGTAAGTCTTCCGACATCAAGGCAGCAGATTTACTTGATCTTGTCAATGAGGATGCTGCGAAGTATATCCCGAAATGGGAAGGTGTATGGAAATTGGAAGAGGATGAGGGATTCGATTGCCGGTTTGCCCTTTGAGGGGCAAATCGTAAGGAGCACTCGGCGTCCAGCCGCCGAGTGGCAAGGCTCCGCTGGAGCCTTGCATTGAAGTGGGTTCGAATCCCTCCCTGAAGCTAAAAAAAGAAGAGACACCATGTGGTGTCCAAAGAAGAGGATGAGGGATTCGATTGCCGATTTGCCCTTTGAGGGGCAAATCGAAAGGAACACTCGGCGTCCAGCCGCCGAGTGGCAAGGCTCCGCCGGAGCCTTGCAATGGAGTGGGTTCGAATCCCTCCCTGAAGCCAAAAAAAAGAAGAGACACCAAATGGTGTCTCTTCTTTTTTTTGGCAGAGGATGAGGGATTCGAACCCCCGCAAACGGAGTCAGAGTCCGGTGTGCTACCGTTACACAAATCCTCTATGGCGCTGTTTCGCTTGCCGCGTCACAAGCAACATGGGTATTATAGCACTGAAAAGGAAAATGTCAAGCATTATTTTCCTTTTCTGAAAGAATTTTTTCTTCTCCGGCAGTATCCCCTGTGGGAAAAGAAAATATGTACCCAAAAGGAAAGAAAATGAAAAAAGCTCTTGAAAAATGACAAAGGGAATGGTACTATGGATTTGTAACATTTTGGGCTTTCCGGAAGGAACGGCTTTTGGCGGATTTATACGATGAGAACGCCGGAAGCACTCCGAGGCGGCCTTTCAAAAACCACAGGAGGGTTTTAGAAATGGACAAAACAAAACTGCGGCAGGCCAAGGCCTGGACGGAAAAGGAACTGGCGGTCTGCGCGGACTTCTGGCTGAGAAACGGCATGGACAAGGAGCACGGCGGCGTTTATACCTGCCTTGACCGCTATGGCCGGGTCTACTCCAAGGATAAGAGCGTGTGGATGCAGGGCCGGTGCGGCTGGATTTTCGCGTACCTGTGCCACACCTATGGCGTGAAGAAGGAGTGGCTGGAGGCTTCCAAGAGCTGCCTGGACTTCATGGAGAAGTACTGCATCAACCCCAATGCCGACGGCAGAATGTACTTCACCGTCACCGCTGACGGCAAGCCCCTGCGTCAGCGCCGCTATTATTTCTCTGAGGCTTTCTATGCCATTGCCAATGCCGAATACTATGGCGTCACTGGCGAGAAGGAGTGCCTGGAGCGGGCGAAGAAGGCTTACAATATTTACTGGGACCTGTGGCACGGCGCTAAGGATCCCACCGGCCTGGGCCCCAAGACCGAGCCTGAGACCCGCAGCGGCCGGGCTTTCGGCCTGCCCATGATCTACCTGAACGTGACCTCTGTCATGCTGCGGGTGGATCCCGAGAACAAGGCTCTGTACGAAGAGCGTGCCCAGGGCTGCGTGGATGACATCTTCAAGTACCACGTCCATCCCGAGCTGCACTGTGTGCTGGAGAATGTGGGCCCCAACGGTGAGGCAAATCTGGACTACACCGACGGCCGTATCGTGAACCCCGGCCACGACATCGAGGGCGTGTGGTTCCTGCTGGAGCACGCCAAGCGTACCGGCAACAAGGAATTGGTCGGCAAGGCAGAGGAGATTTTCAACTGGGCCATCAAGGCCGGTTGGGACGAGGAGTACGAGGGCCTGCTGTACTTCGTGGACTGCCTGGGCAATCCCCCCGAGGCATACGAGCACGATATGAAGCTGTGGTGGCCCCATGATGAGATCCTGATCTCCTCTCTGATGCTCTACCGCGACACCGGCAAGGAGGAGTATCTGGATTGGTACTTCCGTACTATGGACTACTGCAAGAAGCACTTCTCCGACAGTGAAGCCGGTGAGTGGTACGGCTACCTGCGCCGGGACGGCAAGCCCACCGAGCCCTCTACCAAGGGTTCCACCTTCAAGGGCCCCTTCCATCTGCCCAGAATGCTGATCATGACCGATTTGATGCTGGGCGAGCTGCTGGCTCGGTAACCGGAGACACATTTGATACATTCTGCCGGGACCGGATTTCGGCCCCGGCATTTTTTGAGGAGACAAAACCATGGAGGAAAGACAGCAAAGCGTGATCCTGCGTATTGGCAGCGACTACTATTCTCTTACCCCCGCGGAAAAACGGCTGGCGGATTACATTCTGGCCAATCAGGAGCGGGTGGTCCAGCAGTCCATTTCCGAACTGGCGCGGGAGAGCGGTGTAGCGGAGGCAACCATATCCAGGTTCTCCCGGCATATGGGTTATAAGAGCTTCCCGCTGCTGAAGCTGGCGGTGGCCAACGCCATGGCCCAGGCCCGGTTGGGGGACACGCCTCTGAGCGGTCAGGTGGAGCAGAGCGACGACCTGAAAACCATGTCCCAGAAGCTCTACCGGGCGGACGTGGAGGCCATGCTGCAAACCATGGAGGTGCTGAATCTTTCCATGATTGCGCAGGTGGCGGCGCTGTTCCACCATGCCAGACAGGTGCTGTGCATGGGTCAGGGCGGCTCCATGCTGATTGCCCGGGAGGCGGCCCATCTGTTTTCTACGGTGAGCAACAAGTTTTGGCCTGTGGAGGATTCCCACCTGCAGGCAGTTGCCGCCTCCACTATGGAAAGCAGCGATGTGCTGTTCTTCTTCTCCTACTCCGGCTCCACCCGGGATGTTCTGGATATGGAAGCCGTTGCCCGGGAGCGGGGCGCCAAGGTCGTCATTGTGACCCGGTTCCCCAATTCGCCCGGCGCACAGGCGGCGGACTATGTTTTGCAGTGCGGGGCCAACGAAAGTCCCATGCAGTCCGGCTCCATCGCCGCGCGGATTGCCCAGATGTATCTGCTGGATGTGCTCTTCTCCGAGTTTTCCAGAACAGACATGGATCGGGCGCTGGAGTACCGCCGCCGCATCGCAGAGGCACTGAAGAGCAAACATATGTGACCCTGCTTTTTCGCCGCGCCTGCCCGGGCGCGGCTTTTTGACGTTTGGGACATGGCATGCCAGTGGACGGAAAGACCTGTGTACATTCCTTGCGCAGCATAGCCTTGGCAGGCGGATTTCCCGCCATATGCCGGCATCCTGGCGTATTCGCGAATTTTCGACAGCGCAATATAAAGAAATTTTCATTTTTCATGTATATAAATCAACAATGGATTTACCGAAAAGTTCGCTTAGAACAAAATCCTTTCAACTATCATATATATTTCCTTATGAGAGCTGTCAAAATAGACAACTTCAAGTAAGCTACGACGAGAAAATTCAAACATAAATTGTGCGCATTGCTAGAATTTTCGAAAAAATACGGAACTGAAAGAAAATTTCATTCAAGACCGATTGACTTTCGCGGTGGGGATAGCTAAAATAAATACAGTTCGAGACGGGAAAATTAATCGCTTTGAACAAAACAATTTTTGAGGAGGACATTATGAAGAAACTGTTTGCTGTTCTGCTGGCAGTGGTCATGGTCGTGGGCCTGTGCGCCTGCTCCGTGTCCGAGAAGCCCGCGGAGACGACTGCCGTGGCTACTACCGCTGCCGCTACCGACGCTACTGAGGCCGCTACCGAAGCTGCTGCTCCCGCTGCCGCTTCCGAAATCACCCTGTGGACCTATCCCATCGGCGGCTGGGGCAATCAGGAGACTGTTGACGCTCTGATGGCTGACTTCGAGGCCGCTACCGGCATCAAGGTCACTGTTGAGTATCTGACCTACGCTGACGGCGACGACAAGGTCAACACCGCCATCGAGGGCAACGCTACTCCCGATCTGATCATGGAAGGACCCGAGCGTCTGGTTGCCAACTGGGGCGCCAAGGGCAAGCTGGTCAATATCGCTGACCTGTTCGACGACACCGACAAGAGCGAGATCAACGCTGCCGCTCTGGCCGCCTGCTTCGCCGATGACAACACCGCTTACGAGTATCCCCTGGTCATGACCGCTCACTGCATGGCCATCAACAAGACCGTCTTCGAGGCTGCTGACGCTATGCAGTACATCAACGAGGACACCCACACCTGGAAGTCCACCGAGGATTTCTTCAAGGCTATGGACGCTGTTTATGCCTACACCGGCAAGCAGGTCGGCGCTGTCTACTGTGTCGGCCAGGGCGGTGACCAGGGCACCCGCGCACTGGTGAACAACCTGTACGGCGGCACCTTCACCAACGCTGAGCACACCGAGTACACCTGGGGCTCCGAGCAGAACATTCAGGCTCTGAAGGCTCTGTACGATTCCGAGGCCATTGCCTACGACGCCGGTATTGCTGGCGGCGATGAGATCGCTCTGTTCTACAACGGCACTCTGAACGTTGCTTTCTGCTGGAACATCGCTCAGCAGCTGAACCCCAACTCCGCCAACACCGGCGCTGAGAAGACCGCCAACGGCGACGACATCATGTTCATGGCCTTCCCCGCAGACGGCGACCCCAAGCTGCAGGGCGGCATCTGGGGCTTCGGTATCTTCGACAACGGCGACGCCGGCAAGATCGAGGCTGCCAAGACCTTCGTCAAGTATATGTGCGACTCTGAGTCCACTGCCGATGCTGTCAAGGCTGCCAACTACTTCGCAGTCCGCGACACCGCTGAGGGTGCTGACCTGTCCACCATCTGGGCTGACAACGAGGTCATGGCTTCCTACAACGTCCTGATGCCTCTGCTGGGCGACTACTACCAGGTCACCACCGGCTGGGCTGAGGCTCGTACCTGCTGGTGGAACATGCTGCAGCAGGTCGGTGCTTCTGACGGCTCCGTCGAGGCCATCACCGCTGCTGTTGAGCAGTATGTGAACCAGGCGAACGGCCAGTAATTTCCGGTCATCCTGAAACGCATGAGCGCCCCTTCCCGTCAGGGGGAGGGGCGCCTTTTCGAGTAAGAGGTAATCGTGGATTGTGAAGCCCGATTCACGCCTCACGATTACCTCTTACATATTTTAAGAGGAGGATTCTCCGTGGCAAACAAGAGAATTGCTTTGAACACCAAGTCCCGGAAGCTCGTAATGCATGAGGCCATGACCGGCTACGCCTTTATGCTGCCGTTTTTGGTTTTCTTTGTCATGTTCGTCCTGTACCCCATGTTCATGTGCGTTTACACCAGCTTCTTTGACGCCACCATGGGCCGGGATGATATCTTTGTGGGCTTGGACAACTATAGAAGTCTGTTCCAGGACCCTGTTTTCTGGATCGCGCTGCGTAATACTTTGGTGATCGTGCTGGTTTCCGTGCCTGTCACCTGCGCGTTCTCCCTATGGGTTGCCTCCGTCATCAGCAAGATGCGTGTGAGCGCGACTTCCGCATTCCGCTGCATCTTCTACCTGCCTGTGGTCACCGGCTCCGTAGCTGTCACCATGGTCTGGAAGTGGATGTACAACAATTACTATGGCATCTTCAATTATCTGGGCACCAATCTGGGCCTGCTGGATAAGAACATCAACTGGCTGGGCGATTCCCGCTACGCGCTGGGCTGCATCATCCTGATCCTGCTGACCACCTCCGTGGGCCAGCCCATCGTTCTGTATGTGTCCGCGCTGGACAACGTGGACAAGTCTCTGGTGGAGGCCGCCGAGGTTGACGGCGCCAGCCAGATGCAGGCATTCTGGAAGATCAAGTGGCCTCAGATGATGCCCACCACTCTGTACATTCTGGTCATTACCACCATCAACTCCTTCCAGTGCTTCGCACTGATCCAGCTGTTGACTCTGGGCGGACCCAAGAACTCCACCATGACCATTATGTACTATATCTATTACAATGCGTTCAAGCTGTACAAGTACGGTTATGGCAACGCCATGGGCGTGATCCTGGCTATCATTATCGCCATCCTGTCCGCCGTCCAGTTCAAGCTGGGCGAAGAAAAGTAAGGGAGGAGCGAAAATATGAACGATCAAATTCAGAAGAATGCCGCCCGCCAGAGAGTTTACCGCATTATTTCCTATATCTGCGTGGGCATTCTGGCTTTCCTGTTTGCCTTCCCTCTGTACTGGATCATCACCGGCGCCTTCAAGACCGGCCGGGAGATCAACGCCACCACCCCTGTGTGGTTCCCCACGGAGTGGGATATCGGTAACTTCCAGCGCCTGTTCAGCAAGCGGTCCGCACCCCTGTTTAACATGAGCATCGGCAAGTATATCATCACCGGACCCACTGTGCCCGCAGCCATCCGCTGGCTGATCAACACCGTGTTCATGTCCGTGGCCTCCATGCTGATCACCTGCCTGACCGCCGCCATGGCCGGCTACGCACTGGCCAAGAAGCGCTTCATCGGCCGGGGCGTGGTGTTCTCTCTGGTCGTCTGCGCTATGGCGCTGCCCAAGCAGGTCATCCTGATCCCCCTGCTGCGGGAGATGTCCGCATTGCATCTGTACGATACCATCTGGGCCGTCATCTTCCCCATCGTCGGCTGGCCCTTCGGCGTGTTCCTGCTGAAGCAGTTCGCGGAGGGCATCCCCACAGAAATGACCGAGGCCTGCCGTATTGACGGCGCTTCCGAGTGGAGAACCTTCACGGACGTCATGTTCCCCATGATCAAGCCCGGTGTCGGCGCCTGCGCCATCTTCACCTTCATCAACAGCTGGAATGACTACTTCATGCAGCTCATTATGCTGACCTCCAACAAGAACCTGACCATCTCTCTTGGTATCGCCACCATGCAGGGCGAAAGCTCCACGGACTACGGTCTGCTGATGGCCGGCGCGGCGCTGGCTTCCGTGCCCATTATCATTGTGTTCCTGGTGTTCCAGAAGTACTTCACCAAGGGCATCACCATGGGCGCTGTGAAGGGCTGATTTTCTAACGTTTACCATTGGGACTGCCGCCTCTTCGGCGACGGTCCCATGCAAAAGAAAAGGAGTAAGAAAAATGTTTGATATTTCCAAGTATCAGGGCATTATCCCTGCCTTCTATGCCTGCTATGACGAGAAGGGTGAAATCTCTCCCAAGGCTGTTCAGAAACTGACCCAGTATTATGTGGATAAGGGCGTCAAGGGCCTGTACGTTGGCGGTTCCTCCGGTGAGTGCATCTATCAGACCGTTCCCGAGCGGAAGCTGCTGCTGGAGAACGTGATGAAGGTGGCCAAGGGCAAGCTGACCGTCATTGCCCACGTGGCCTGCAACGGCACCCGGGAATCCATGGAGCTGGCCGCCCATGCCGAAAGCTGCGGCGTGGATGCCATTGCCTCCATTCCTCCCATCTACTTCCATCTGCCGGACGCTGCCATTGCCAAGTACTGGAATGACATTTCCTCCGCTGCCCCCAACACCGACTTCATCATCTACAACATCCCCCAGCTGGCCGGTGTGGCCCTGAATCCCGGCCTGCTCTCCACCATGCTGGAAAACCCCCGCTGCATCGGTGTGAAGAACTCCTCCATGCCTGTGGAAGACATTGAGAAGTGGGTACACTGCGGCGCCAAGGTGGTCTTCAACGGACCCGATGAGCAGCTGCTGGGCGGCCTGGTCTCCGGCGCTACCGGCGGCATTGGCGGCACCTACGGCGCTATGCCCGAGGTCTTCCTGAAGATTTACGAGCTGGCTACCACCGGCCGTGACCTGGCCAAGGCCCGGGAGCTGCAGCAGGATGCCTGCCAGATCATCTACAAGATGTGCTCCGGCAAGGGCAATATGTACGCCATGATCAAGGAGATCCTGCGTCAGAGCGGCGGCCCCGACCTGGGCGGTGTCCGGGAGCCTCTGCTGGACCTGCAGGAAGGCGACAGGGAAATCGCTGCCGAGTGCGTTGCCATGATCAACGCCGTAAAGGCAAAGCTGTAATTTCAGAGATTCCGCCAAAGGGACCCGAGTTTTCGGGTCCCTTTTCAAGCTGCCGGAAAGTCCAAAGGATAGCATGTCATTCCGAACCAGTCTTCAGACTGGTGTGGGAATCCCCCGGTTAGACGTAAAATCTTCCGGTTTAGGGGTTGAAATGTTTGAAAATCTGGGGGATTGCCACGGCAGTGTGCGCACTGCCTCGCAATGACATGTTTTTTTGACAGTCTGCAAAGGGACCCGAGTTTTCGGGTCCCTTTTCGTATCTTGCGGAAAACAGCAAAAAGTGCTATGATGCTTGCATCGAAACACAAAGGAGCGAAGACTTATGGATCCTGTAAAACTGAATAAAATCCTGTCCGCCATGAAGGCCGCCGGGGTGCCCCAGCTGCTGATCTCGGACCCTGCCGTGATCTACTATCTCGCGGGCGTATCCATCCAGCCCGGTGAACGGATGCTGGTGCTGGTGCTGCGTGCCGACGGGGCCCACCGGTTCTTTATCAACGACCTGTTCCATCAGACCAGGGACCTGGGCGCACCCATTACCTATTATAACGACACCCAGGACGGCGTTGCTCTGGTTGCGCGGACTCTGGTCCCCGGGGAGACCGTCGCCGTGGATAAGAACTGGCCCGCCCGATTCCTGCTGCGGCTCCAGGAGCTGCATTCCGGAAAGTGCGTCAACAGCTCTTCCATTGTGGACGGCGTCCGGGCAATCAAGACTGCCGATGAGCAGGAGAAAATGCGTGTCGCTTCCCGGCTGAATGACCAGGTCATGGATCGGATTATTCAGGCGCTGCCCGCAAACCACACGGAGACGGAGCTGGCGGACCTGCTGCTGCAATATTATCTGGATGCGGGCTGCACCGGTTACTCTTTTGAGCCCATCACCGCCTTCGCGGCCAACGCCGCGGATCCCCACCATGTGACGGACAACAGCCGCGGGAAACGGGGAGACTGCGTGGTGCTGGACATCGGCGGCAGAAAGGACGACTATTGTTCCGATATGACCCGGACGGTCTTCCTGGGTGAGGTCAGCGACCGGCAGCGGGAGATCTATGAGATTGTCAAGGAGGCAAACCTGCGGGGCATTGCGGCGGCGAAGCCCGGCGCACGGATGTGCGATGTGGACCGGGCAGCCCGGGACTACATCACTGAAAAGGGCTTTGGCCAGTACTTCACCCACCGAACGGGCCACTCCATCGGGCTGGAGGTCCATGAGGCCGGGGATGTATCCGCCGTCAATGAGGCGGTGATTCGCGCGGGCCAGTGCTTCTCCGTGGAGCCGGGCATTTATATTCCGGAGGAGGGCATCGGCGTCCGCATTGAGGATCTGGTGCTGATCACCGAGGACGGCTGTGAGGTGCTGAACCATTATCCAAAGGATCTGACGATTGTCCCGTTTGTGTAAACCCTTAAAAGGGCGGCCTCGCGCCGCCCTTCAGCATTTCCAAGGATTCATAAAAAAAAAGTGCGCTTTTTGTGAAAAACCGAAAAAAACTTGAAATGGTGTCGGCAAATGTTGACAAATGATGAATTATGGTTTAGGATGGCACTGTCAAGTGAACACAAGCTAATGTAATTTCGGATGTATGGCCCGAGAGTTTCTACCGCAGCGCCAGGAAGCTGTGACCATTGGTGAAAAAGATACGCGTTCCGTCCCCAGAGTGCTGGGTCTTGGAAGGCGTTTGCTCATTTTTGCACCGTGGACTGTAGATGTCCGCGGTTTTTTCATTCTTTGACAGAAGGAGCGTTATCCATATGAAAGCAATGGAAAAGAAGATCCTGGAGGAAGGAAAAGTCCTTCCCGGCGGCATTCTCAAGGTGGGATCCTTCCTGAATCAGCAGATTGATACCGCGTTCCTGGCTGAGATGGCCGGGGAATTCGCGCGGCTCTATAAGGACGCGGGGGTCAATAAAGTCCTGACCATTGAGTCCTCCGGCATTGCCATCGCGGCGGCAGTGGCCCTGGAAATGGGCGTGCCCATGGTTTTTGCCAAGAAGCACAAGTCCAGCAATGTGGACGGCGCGGTGTATACCGCCGTTGTCCATTCCTATACCCACGGTACGGATTATACGATCGTTGTCAGCAGCGATTACCTGGGCGAAAAGGACCGGGTGCTGTTGGTGGATGACTTCCTGGCCAACGGCAAAGCGCTGATCGGCCTGACAGAGCTGGTTCGTCAGGCGGGCGGTACCGTTGTGGGTGCGGCCATCGCCATTGAAAAGGGCTTCCAGGGCGGCGGAGATGCTCTGCGGGCCGAGGGCGTCCGGGTCGAGTCGCTGGCCATTGTGGATTCCATGACCGACGACGCCATTACCTTCCGCTAAGGCTTCCCCTGGGGGAAGCAGTCACGGCCCTTTGGGCCGTGACTGATGAGGGGCGGGACGCAGAACTGGTGCGGAAGAATCTCCGCAATTCTGGTTCCGGTAAACAGACAGGTGATTGCATAGGGGGATTCCGTATTGGTCCTGCGCATCGCCCCTCATCCGACCCGCCTGACGGCGGGCCACCTTCCCCCAAGGGAAGGCAAAGCCGTTGTTTTTCGCAAACCGCGATCAACATATACATTTTTCTAGGAGGAAAAAGAAAACATGAAAAAGATTCTTTCTCTGGCTCTGGTCCTTGTGATGGTCCTGGGTCTGGCTGCCTGCGGCAGCAAGGCCGACACCGCCGCCACTACCGCTGCTGCTACCACCGCTGCCGGTTCCGATGAGACCACTGCCGCCGCGGAGACTGAAGCTCCTGCCGCTGCTTCCAACATCAAGGTAGGCTTCATCTTCCTGCACGACGAGAACTCCACCTATGACCTGAACTTCATGAATGCCGCCAAGCAGGCCATTGCCGACCTGGGCCTGACTGAAGATCAGTACCTGTTCCGCACCAACATCCCCGAGGGCCAGGAGTGCTACAATGCCGCTGCTGAGCTGGCTGACGCCGGCTGCAACATCATCTTCGCCGACTCCTTCGGTCATGAGGATTACATCATCCAGGCTGCTCAGGAGTTCCCTGACGTGCAGTTCTGCCACGCCACCGGCACTAAGGCCCACACCCAGGGCCTGGCCAACCACCACAACGCTTTTGCCGCCATTTATCAGGGCCGCTACATGGCCGGTGTTGCTGCCGGTATGAAGCTGAACCAGATGATCGAGGAAGGCAAGATCACCGCTGACGAGGCCAAGATGGGCTATGTCGGTGCTTATACCTATGCCGAGGTCGTCTCCGGCTACACCAGCTTCTTCCTGGGCGCCCGCTCCGTTTGCCCCTCCGTCACCATGGACGTTACCTTCACCGGTTCCTGGTATGACGAGACCGCCGAGAAGGAAGGCGCCAACAAGCTGATTCAGAACGGCTGCGTCCTGATTTCCCAGCACGCCGACTCCATGGGCGCGCCCACTGCCTGCGAGACTGCCGGTGTTCCCAACGTTTCCTACAACGGCTCTACCGTTGCCGCCTGCCCCAACACCTTCCTGGTGTCCTCCCGTATCGACTGGACTCCCTACTATGAGCTGGCCATCAAGGCCGTTATGAACGGCGAGGAGATCCCCGCTGACTGGACCGGCACACTGCAGACCGGCTCCGTTGTCCTGACCGAGCTGAACGACGCCGTTGCGGCTCCCGGCACTGCCGAGAAGCTGGCTGAGGTCAAGGCAGCTCTGGAGGATGGTTCCCTGCAGGTCTTCGACATCAATACCTTCACTGTGAACGGCGAGAAGGTCGAGTCCTTCATGGCTGACGTGGACACCGATCCCGACTACACCCCCGATACCGAGGTCATCGAGAACGGCGCTTTCCAGGAATCCACCAAGCGCTCCGCACCTTACTTCACCCTGCAGATCGACGGCATTACCCTGCTGGATCAGGCATACTAAACATTTTTACCCAGGGGCCCCAATAGGGGCTCCTGGAAATGCTGCAAAGGGCAGCGCAGTGACCATTCGCCGCGTTGCCCTTTGAAGCATTCAATATGAAAATGGCTTCCCCTGGGGGAAGCTGGCTCGGCGGAACGCCGAGACTGATGAGGGGCGGCAAGCAGAACCGATATAGAACCGGCCTAAGCCGCTTCCAAGCTGTTTACCGGAACGGAATTGCCATAGATTTCTCCTTATCGGTTCTTCGGTCCGCCCCTCATCCGACCCGCCTGCGGCGGGCCACCTTCCCCCAGGGGAAGGCATTTCAGAGAAGGAGTGATCTTTTTGGAAGAAAAGAAAGCCGCCGTACAGATGCGGGACATTACCAAACGGTTCGGCCCCGTGCTGGCCAATGACCGGGTGTGGCTGGACATCTACAAAGGGGAAATTCTGGCACTGCTGGGCGAAAACGGCAGCGGCAAGACGACCCTGATGAACATGCTCTCCGGCATTTATTTCCCGGACGAGGGGCAGATCTTCATCAATGGCAAGGAGGTTCTGATCCGGTCTCCAAAGGATGCCTTTTCCTACGGCATCGGCATGATTCATCAGCACTTCAAGCTGGTGGATGTGCTCACCGCCGCGGAGAATATCGTTCTGGGTCTGAAGGAGCCGGGCAGGCTGGATATGAATAAGGTCGCCGCGAAGGTAAAGCAGATCTGTGATGCCTACGGTTTTGATGTGGACCCCAACCAGAAGATTTACAATATGTCCGTGTCTCAGAAGCAGACCGTGGAGATCGTGAAGGTCCTCTACCGGGGGGCCGACATTCTGATTTTGGACGAGCCCACCGCCGTGCTGACTCCTCAGGAGACGGAGAAGCTCTTCAAGGTTCTGCGGAATATGCGCAATGACGGTAAGGCCATTGTCATCATCACACACAAAATGCATGAGGTGGAGGACCTGTCCGACCGGGTGGCCATTCTGCGCCATGGCCAATTTGTGGGCGATATGCTGACGAAGGAGACCAACGCGCAGGAAATGACCAACATGATGGTGGGCCGTCCCGTAACGCTGAACATTGACAGACCCGCGCCTGTGGACCCCAAGCCCCGAATCGTGGTGGAGCATCTGACTGTCAAGGATATGGAGGGTACTCTCAAGCTGGACGATGTGTCCTTTACCGCCAATTCCGGCGAGATTCTGGGTATTGCGGGTATTTCCGGCTGCGGACAGAAGGAACTGCTGGAGGCCATTGCGGGCCTGCAGCCTACCCTGTCCGGCTCCATCCGCTACGTGGAGGATGACGGCAGGGAAGAGGAGCTGATCGGCAAGGACCCCACCGCCATCGCGGATCTGGGCGTAGGTCTATCCTTCGTGCCGGAGGACCGGCTGGGCATGGGCCTTGTGGGCTCCATGGATCTGACGGATAATATGATGCTGCGCTCCTTCCGCAAGGGCCACTCCTGGTTTACCAATCGAAAGGATCCCAGACACCTGGCTGAAAAGGTGATCGAGGAGTTGGAGGTCAACACCCCCGGCGTCTCCACACCCGTCCGCCGTCTGTCCGGCGGCAATGTGCAGAAGGTGCTGGTGGGCCGGGAAATCGCTGCTGCGCCTACGGTGCTGCTGACGGCCTACGCCGTCCGTGGTCTGGACATCAACGCCTCTTATACCATTTATGATTTGATTAGCAAGCAGAAAAAGGCCGGTGTGGCCGTGGTATTTGTCGGTGAGGACCTGGATGTGCTGCTGGAGCTGTGCGACCGGATTCTGGTGCTCTGCGGCGGCAAGGTAAGCGGCGTGGTGGAAAAGCCGGACGCTTCCCGAAAACCGGAGGTTGGCATGATGATGACGCGGCTGGGAGGCAAGAGCAATGAATAAGCACGCTGTACTGCATATTTCCAAACGGGATAACCTGCCCTGGTACGGTGCCTGGGCCATCCGGGGCTGCGCCATTTTGTTGGCCCTGATTGTCTGCGCCATCGTGACCACGGCGCTGACGGGCGAGAATCCCATCGGCGTTTATAAGACCATGTTCGCCGGCGCCTTCGGCACCAAGCGGAAAATGTGGATTCTGGGCCAGAACATTGCCATCCTGCTGGTGGTGTCCCTGGCGGTGACCCCCGCCTTTAAGATGCGTTTCTGGAATGTGGGCGGCGAGGGCCAGATCCTGATCGGCGGCCTGGCCACTGCGGCCTGCATGATCCTGCTGGGCGGCAAGCTCCCCAACTGGGCGCTGATCATTCTGATGGTTTTTGCTTCAATGCTGGCGGGCGCCGTCTGGGGCGGCATTCCCGCCATTTGCAAAGCCAAATGGAACACCAACGAAACCCTGTTCACGCTGATGATGAATTATGTGGCTACCCAGCTGGTCGCCTATTTTGTCATTCTCTGGGAGGTACCCAAGGGCGCGGGTAAGATCGGTATCATCAACCAGTCCACCATGGCGGGCTGGCTGCCCCAGATCGGCAGCTACAAGTATCTGCTGAATATTCTGGTATCCCTGGTGCTGACCGTTGCCATGTACTTCTATCTCACCCGCTCCAAGCAGGGCTATGAGATCGCCGTTGTGGGCGAAAGTGAGCGCACCGCCCGGTATGTGGGCATCAAAGTGGGCAAGGTCATCGTGCGGACCATGATGCTCTCCGGCGCGGTCTGCGGCCTGGCGGGTCTGCTGCTGGTCAGCGGCACGGACCACACCATTACCACCACCATTGCCGACGGCCGGGGCTTCACCGCCGTTATGGTGGCATGGCTGGCCAAGTTCAACCCCTTCTCCATGATCTTCACCAGCTTCCTGCTGGTCTTCCTGGACCGGGGCGCCAGCGAGATATCCACCATCTACTCCCTGAACCATTCCTTTGGCGATATCCTGACGGGCATTATCCTGTTCTTCATTATCGGCAGCGAGTTCTTCATCAGCTACAAGCTGAATTTTCTGAAAAACAACCGGAAGGAGGAAAAGTAATATGTTTGATTTCGTTTCCTTTTTCCCCAGAGCGGTTATGCAGGGAATTCCTCTGCTGTTCGGCGCCACCGGTGAGACCCTGACGGAGAAATCCGGCAACCTGAACCTGGGCATTCCCGGCATTATGTACGTTGGCGGTATCTGCGGCGTTATCGGCGCGTTCTTCTATGAGCAGGGCGGCAATGTGCAGCCTTTTCTGGCGGTACTGATTCCTCTGGTATGCTGCCTGCTGGGCTCTCTGCTCATGGGCCTGCTGTACTGCTTCCTGACCGTTACCCTCCGGGCAAACCAGAATGTAACGGGCCTGGCCATGACCACCTTCGGCGTGGGCTTTGGCAACTTCTTCGGCGGCTCCCTCATCAAGCTCACCGGTGCGGAAGTCCCCTCCATCGCCCTGTCCGCTACTTCCGCCTGTTTCCGGAAGACCCTGCCCATTGCGGAGACCACCGGCGTGTTCGGCAAGCTGTTCCTGTCCTATGGTTTTCTGGCCTATGCGGCTGTCGTCATCGCTCTGATTGCCTCCTATGTGCTGAAAAAGACCCGTGTGGGCCTGCAGCTTCGGGCAGTGGGCGAAAGCCCTGCCACGGCAGACGCGGCGGGTATCAACATTGCCCGCTATAAGTACAAGGCTACCTGCATCGGTGCCATGATTGCGGGCCTCGGCGGACTGTACTACGTTATGGACTATGCCTGCGGCGTCTGGTCCAACGATGCCTTCGGCGACCGGGGCTGGCTGGCCATCGCTCTGGTGATCTTCACCATCTGGCGGCCCAACGTGGGCATCCTCAGTTCCATTCTCTTCGGTGGGCTGTACATCCTGTACCTGTTCATTCCAACCGGGGCCAACCTGGCGGTGAAGGAGCTGTACAAGATGCTGCCTTACATCGTAACCATCATTGTGCTGGTGCTGACCTCCATGCGCAACAAGCGGGAAAACCAGCCCCCCGAAAGCCTGGGCGTGCCCTACTTCCGGGAAGAGCGGTAAAACGTCCTTTCATATAAAAGCAGCTCCTGCCTGACGGCTGGAGCTGCTTTTGAATTTTATGGCTCTGCACTTTTCAGTGTGCCCTGTTCCATTTGCAGATGAACATCATATTGCTCACGCAGTTCAGGAACCGGCTTGTGGCACACATGAATGACTGCCGCCTTTTCAGAGAGCAGGGCGGTTTCGACTGCGTGAGCCGTATCTTTGTCCAGTGCGGAGGTGACTTCGTCCAAAAGATAGAATTCCGGCTGCCCGACCATTGCCCGGGCGAGACATACCCGCTGCTTTTCACCACCGGAAAGAGTCTCTGCAAGCTCCGGAGAGACGGTTTGACCCGCATAGCGCTCCAACAGGTAGGACAATTGCAGACGATCAATGATTTCATGGTATCTTGTCTGAGGGATGGTGCGGCCCAGCAGAATGTTTTCCTCCAGAGTTGTTTCAAACAGATAGGGCTCCTGGAAAACCGCACATATTTTATCCCGGTAGGTCTCTTTGCTGATTGTTTGTATATTGTGCCCATTTACAAGAACACAGCCGGAGGTTGGCTCTGCCATTCGCGCAAGAATATTCAGTAAGGTGGATTTACCACTTCCGCTGGGACCAGTGATGATGTATTTTTTTCCTCGTTCAAAACACACCGTAATGCCCCGCAGAATTTGGATGTCACCGGCGCTATAGGAAACATCCTCCACCTCAATGGCCTCCACGCCCGTCATTACGGATACCCCGGCAGGCCCTGATGCTTCGGCAGAAACGATGCTGTCATATCTTTGGACTAAAGGCATGGCTTCATTTTTTCCATGAATCATATAGGACAGATACTCAATGGGTGCGCCGATTACCTCGTCCAGCGACAGTACAATCACCAGATCTCCAACGTTGATTGCGTTTCGGGCAATCAGCATGACGCCTGCTGTGAGAATCAGTACGGTTTTTGCTGTTTGAAGAAATGCGGTGACTCCCTGCACAAAGCGTTGATGTGCACAGAGTGCTATTTCGGACGCAGTGACGCGTGAATTCCGTTCTTCCAGAAACTTACCGGCCCGTTTGGCATATCGAAAGGATGCAACTACGTTCTGCCCGCCCAAAAAGGATTGCAGCTGCGCATTATAGGAGGCCATAGCCTCAGAATATGCTACTCGAGCTTCCCCGCTTTTCCTGCGCATAAGGTTTGGCACATAGACAATGCTGACGCTGAGCAGGAGCACAATGAGGCCGAGGATATAATGGACGTTTATCAGGGAAACCGCAGAAAAACAGATGAGTGAAACGCACTTGATAATGTCGATGGTTCCAAGGAAAAACTGGTTGGATGCAACTGGAATATCATTATTTACGAAGGAAATGATGGAGGCGGTTTTTTCCTTTGATAAACAATCGTGCCGGGAGATTGCGGAGAAAACATTTCCGCGCATGGTTTGTTTTTGGTATATTTCAAGGGCCTTGGATGCTTTCTGGTCCAAAAGGAAGAGTACGATTTGCAGTCCGCTGCATAGAAGATAGACCAACAAAATATGAAAACCGATGGACGCGTTTTCCAGGAAGCCATTGATTAGTCTGCCGGATATTGTCGGTACAACAACGCATACAGCGGTATAAAGAATGCCGATGCACAGAGCAAGCGCGAAACGAAATCGGTTGTTCTGTAAATGCTTCCACAGAAGTCTCATAGGGGACACCTCACAAGTGTTCTTTAATCGGTAAAGGGGCACGGATGCTCATCGGATAGTTGCATGCAAGGAAGTCGGCTGATTCTATTTTCGTAGGTATTTCGGTCGTGCAGAATTGAATCATCAAAGTGAGCGATATCCCCAATCTTTAGCTCAGGGGTGGTGCATGTTGCACATGGATGAATTTCTCCGTTTTCATATATTGCCCAGATAAACGAACCGGCGGTACATCTAAATCCGGACGTGTATTTCGAAGAGAATTGAGTATCTTCCGACCATATATTTACGGACGGGAATTGCGTTCCTAAGCTGTTCACACAACCGAGGTTGAGACACCGACTGGAATATGATTTTTTCTTGCAGACAGCAGAAAATCATGGATATTTGCATACGAACCACTTACACCTGTTAATATAAAAACTGGTTAAATGATCGACGATTAGTAATGATGTACCCCACCAGGGAATGTCAATTCCATTTTTGCGTATTAATTTTCATTAGATACTCTCCAAGCAACATGTACACCCTTACTGTACCATATAGCTGGAGAGACGTCAAGCGAGATGCATAAAACGACATTGTAAAATGAATATTACTGTCTTTTTCTACAAAAATGCAATAATTATGATATATAAAAGCAGATTACACTGTGGCGATTTGTGCGTTATACACATATATGGTGCGAGAATTTGAAATGCTAAATTATATTAAAACGCACTGTAATAGAATTCCTTGTTAAACAAAAGCGAATTACCGAGTGACTGCCTGTAATTTATCATTTCATGAAACTATCTTTTTAACGTGACAATTGCACAAAAATGGTTACATCGCTTTGTGCAATACGCAGAATTTCAACTTTTTTTCTCCGAACATGTCACCTTTCGCGTTCCTTTTCCGTCTATATAGGTGAAAGGACTTTTGAGCCGAAACGCGGAAGGAGTGCATCCATGTGAAAAGAAAGTTAATGTTTGCAGTCAGCCTGTTGCTTGTGATCCTCGTGTTCTGCGGATGCACCGCCGCGGGGCCGCGCAGCGTCAGCGGTACGGTGGTGAAGGTGTCGACGGAGGAGTACCTTGTCCTATTGGAGCGGCGCGGCAGGGAGGTGCTTCCCTGTGAGACGGTGCCTCTCTCCAGAGAACAGCTTGCGAAGCAGAACGGCAGTCTGCACATTGGAGATCAGGTGCAGCTGGAATACCGCCGGGTAGAGAAAAATGACGGTATTTGGCAGCTCAGTGGTCTGAAGGTAGCCGATTGCGGCAGGCAAGGAAAATAAAAAATGGCAATCTCCGGATTTTCGGCTGAAAATCCGGGGATATTTTATGCTGTATCTGGATTACAATCATTCATTCTCCGCGCGGACTTCAAAACAGGTGTAGCTATTAGGGAACCTCTGAATAAATCGTCTGCGGCTGAAGAGCGGATCTTTTTCGCCCGCTCTTCAGCATCGAAAGCAGAAAATATTGCGCAGCCGTTGCCAGCGGAAGCTGGCTTACGGATGCGGCATACCCCTTGCGGGTACACAAAGTATTCCGCTGCTTTTGATGCTTTGACCGGTCAAAAAATCTCTCGC
>Ga0129316_1000210_pt1 | contig 40592 bp, 29 predicted proteins | sample Cm1ome_2_FD_94429 | JGI IMG/M metagenome (GOLD analysis project Ga0129316, IMG submission 94429) | Eastern black-and-white colobus group fecal microbial communities from Wisconsin, USA - Cm1022B metagenome | ecosystem: Host-associated > Mammals > Digestive system > Large intestine > Fecal...
AGTAATCTCCAGAGCTAATCTGGTTACGATAAATATCGCAACCATAATACATGCAACGTTCGAAAATCCACTTTTCTCCTTCTTGCTGCACTTCCACTGAAAAGATACTTCCATCTTCACCTTTACAGACTAAGTCCAGATAAGTTCTTTTTCCACTCTCTACTTCTGGGTCCTGTTCCCTGTCGAGATAAGCTTCGATGTCCGAGACCCTCACGTCTTCCGGAAGAAAAAAGTTAAGCAATTCGATAAGAAGTTGCTTGTTGTCCTTGTCGGCGTAGACAGCCTTGAATCCACTGTCTCTCATTAGATTGACAAACGTACCACCTTGAGTACTTTGTCGCGAGTCATAGTTTGACATAATTATTTAAAAAATTTAGGTCAAAGGCTAAGACTTTGAAGTTTTAAAAATTTAAGTTCGCAGAGTCGTCCCTGCTTGAAGGCGAATATAGAAATAAAAATCTAAAAAAGACTTAAAAAAACAGATTATGACTTTTTCTTTATGAAAGAAAAAGTCTTTCGTCCGGAAATTATGGACAAGAGTCTGACGCGAACCCGAAAAACACCTTTTGAGGTAGGTGGCCGTAGAAGCACCTCAGGCAGGGCCGATGTCCGAAGGTGTCCTGCGATTTCGTACACCTTCAAGTCACACCCTTAATAGAACGCCGTAGAGTGAGGCTGTTGTTCAAAGGTGTTTTTCGGATTGAGGGCAATGCCATCTTCGGCTACGATGGAGGGAATCATTTCGTCAGAAAGGAGGGCTCGTCCGAGGGGTGTCTTTTGCTGCGAGCGACAACCTTCAACTGCATTCCCATCCGGCCAAATGCCTATTTCACCGGACGAAACGGCATTTCAGGCTCTGCCATCCGGCAAAAACCACGATCTACCGGACGGGAGGCCAATGAAACTAGCTCGTCAATTTCACTTTGGCAGCCAATGTGCCACAGAACGCGTATATCGATATCTCCCTGCCAAGGTGGAGCGAAAAAAGTCTCACTTTGGCAAGCCACCCTTAACCGAGTGCGCTCTACGCCGTCCTCCCTGCCAAAGTGAATTGGCGGAAGCCCAGCGAGTCTGACGCGAAGTCGCTATAATTTGTAGAAAGCAAAATCTGGGCGGGAAGAATATCGATAGCAGAGGGAAAGCGAGAGCATACCCTTAGTAGAACGCTGTAGAGTGCGGCTGCTGTTCAAAGGTGTTTTTCGGGTTGAAGGCAATGCCATCTTCGGCTACGATGGAGGGAACCATTTCGGCAGAAATGGGAAGGCCCGTCCGAGGGCAAACATTGCTGCGAGCGAAAAACATGGCGAGCGAAAAACAGCGACCTACTCCCGAGCGAAAACACATACAGCTCTGGGACCCGGAACTAAATAACCACCGTTCACGGCGGAGCATTATTCGTACAAGTAGGGGGAAGTATTACGAAAGTATCAAAAAAAATTCTAATTTTGCATAAACTAAAAACCATAAGTTTATGTATAGGAATGATTTTGATGCCCCGAGGGGCGAAAGAGGAGTTGAGGACGTTTTTTCTCTTCCTGTAAAAGCGGGAAAGCGCACTTATTTTTTTGACGTTAAAACGACTAAAGGCCGCAAGGACTACTATCTTACCATCACCGAAAGCAAACGACACACTGCTCCGGACGGAACAGTAAGCTATGACAAGCATAAGATCTTCCTCTATAAGGAAGACTTCGAGAAGTTTGCCGAAGGACTTCAGGACGCCGTAAAATACGTTAAGGACGAATGCTTTAACGGCGAGATCCCTATTAAAGAATACCCGGAACACGATTCCGAAAAAGAAACAGAAGAGAAAGATGTATTTTAGTGATTATCAGACAGCGGCAGCTTTCATAAAAGAAAGAATTGGCCAGAGACAGCCCTGCGTCGGAATCGTGCTGGGAAGCGGGTTGGGCGCATTGGCCGATGCCATAGAAGAACCGATAGTTCTTCCATATAAGGAGATTCCGAACTTCCCGGTCAGCACCGCGATTGGCCATAAGGGGAACCTGATCTGCGGCACCATAGCCGGGCACTGCGTTCTGGCGATGCAGGGACGCTTCCACTTCTACGAAGGCTATACTATGCAGCAAGTCACTTTCCCGATGAGGGTTATGAAAGTGATGGGGATAGAGACCCTGTTCGTGTCGAACGCAGCGGGAGGATTGAACCCGGGCTACAAGGTGGGCGACTTGATGATGATTAAGGACCATATCAATATGCTTCCGAACCCGTTGATAGGTAAGAATATGGAAGAATTTGGCCCGAGATTTCCGGATATGACCAGACCTTATGATCCGGAGCTGAGAAAATTGGCCAGGGAAATCGCCGCACGAGTAGGAATCGACCTTAAGGAAGGCGTTTACTACGGAGACACAGGCCCGACCTACGAGACCCCGGCAGAATACAAATTCAAGTTCATAGCGGGTGCAGACGCAGTGGGTATGAGCACCGTTCCGGAAGTGATAGTCGCAAGGCATTGCGGAATGAGAGTATTCGGAGTGTCCGTCATCTCTAACGAGGCGCACGGAGACTTCAGCGACGACTACGTGAACGACGGCGACGACGTGGTAGAGGCAGCCAATGCGGCTTCCAAGAATATGATTAAGCTTTTCACCGAACTAATTAGAACTTTATGACAGACAGAATAACTCCCTACAAGACTGCGGCCGAATATATTCGCGAGCAGATTAAAGGCCAGACCCCACTCGTGGGCGTGGTCTTGGGAAGCGGACTGGGCTCTCTCGCAGACAAGATAGAGAATCCTACGGTAATTCCATACAAACAGATTCCGGGATTTCCCGAAAGCACAGCCATCGGACATAAGGGTAACCTTATCTTCGGAGACTTGGCCGGAAAGAAGGTAATCGCCATGCAAGGACGCTTCCACTATTACGAAGGCTACACTATGCAGCAAGTCACCTTCCCGATAAGGGTTATGAAATTATTGGGTATTTCCTACCTCTTCGTATCGAACGCAGCAGGAGGAATTAACCTCAACTACTCGATAGGCGACCTGATGATTATCAAGGACCATATAAACCTCCTTCCTAATCCGCTGATAGGACCTAACATGGACGAGTTCGGACCTAGGTTCCCCGATATGACCAGACCTTACGACCCGGCACTTCGCAAACTGGCGAGAGAGACCGCGGCTTCGATGGGGCTCAAGCTTCAGGAAGGTGTATATATAGGATGTACGGGACCTTGCTACGAGACACCGGCAGAATACAAGTTCTTCCGCACCATAGGAAGCGACGTGGTCGGTATGAGCACCGTTCCTGAAATCATAGTGGCAAGACACTGCGACATCCCTTGCTTCGGAATGTCAGTCGTTACCGACCTCGCACACGACGATATGCCGGACGACTATCAGACCGACGGAGATCTAATAGTAAAGGCAGCCGATGCCGCTACGTGCAAGATGACTGCCTTATTCGAAAAGATGATAGAGCAGCTCTAAACACTGCCCTCACCTATATTTAAAGAGGCTCGCTCCTATTTGGCAATAGCCACGGAGCGAGTCTCTCTTATTACTGTAATCTTAACCTGACCAGGATAAGTCATCTCATCCTGAATGCGCTGTGCGATATCGGTAGAAAGCCTGGCAGCCTGTTCGTCAGACACCTCCTCGGCACCTACGATGACGCGAAGCTCGCGACCTGCCTGGATGGCGTAAGACTTGGTAACGCCCTTATAAGAGGCAGCCAAATCCTCCATACCCTTCAATCTCTTTATGTAGCTCTCGATAACCTCGCGACGAGCACCAGGGCGAGCACCAGAAATCGCATCACCCACCAGCACGAGCGGAGAATAAATCGAAGTCATCTCCATCTCCTCGTGATGCGCACCGATAGCGTTCACTATCTCCGGACGCTCCTTATACTGCTCGGCCAATTTAGCACCCAGCAATGCGTGTGGAAGCTCAGGATCCTCCTCGCTTACCTTACCTATATCGTGCAAGAGACCTGCGCGCTTGGCCACCTTAGGATTAAGTCCAAGCTCCGAAGCCATTATGGCACAGATATTTGCCACCTCGCGCGAGTGCTGCAGCAAGTTCTGTCCATAAGACGAGCGATATTTCATACGGCCTATCAGCTTGACCAATTCGATGTTCAATCCATGTATGCCCAAGTCGATGCAAGTGCGCTTACCTGTCTCGAGAATCTCATCTTCGAGCTGACGGCTTACCTTCGCCACCACTTCCTCGATTCTGGCAGGGTGGATACGACCATCCACTACCAACTGATGTAATGCCAATCTGGCAACCTCCCTTCTCACTGGGTCGAACGCCGAAAGCAAGATGGCATCCGGAGTATCGTCCACGACGATTTCCACGCCGGTAGCAGCCTCGAGAGCCCTGATGTTACGGCCTTCGCGACCGATGATGCGACCCTTCACCTCATCATTCTCGATAGGGAAAGTGGTAACGGCATTCTCGATGGCGGTCTCAGTGGCAGTGCGCTGGATGGTATTGATTACGATGCGCTTGGCCTCCTTCGACGCATTCAGACGAGCCTCGTCCATGGTGTCGTTAATGTAGGACTGAGCTTCGGAGCGAGCCTCAGCCTTCAAATTCTCGATGAGCATATTCTTAGCCTCTGCGGCACTGATGCCTGCGACAGCCTCGAGTTCGTGCTTGGCCTGCTCGATGAGCTTGTCGGCCTCCTGCTCCTTTTTCGAGAGACGGTCCTTGTCAGCGGCCAATTGGCCCTTCTGCGAATCCAAGTCCCTGAGGCGCTTGTTCAACTCGGCAGACTGCTGATTAAGCTGGTTCTCCTTATTCTTGATACCATTCTCGCGATCTTTCAACTGACCGTTACGCTCGTTCACCTTACGGTCGTAATCGCTTTTAAGCTGGAGGAAGTGCTCCTTAGCCTCGAGCATCTTCGTCTGCTTGACATTTTCTGCTTCTACAGTAGCCTTTTCTATTATGGCATCCGCACGGCCCTTATTCACCGAGCGAGAAACTGCGATATAAATACCCAATGCAAGAGCAGCACCTGCAATGGCGGCAATGATGTAATACAAAAACATAATTTAATTATTAGTTATATTTTAAAAGCCGGCAGCTCCTGCTGAAACTTATCAAAGATAAGATTTGGGGGCCTTTCCGGTTCAGGCTTCCCTACTGAAAGGGCCTGCCATCTTCGCAAAGAGCTTTCCCGGTTCCGTAGAACGTGTTTGTTAGAGCGAGTGGAACCGACGGCTATTTTTCAATCTTCTTCAAATAAGAATCGAGTTCGCTTGACAAAGCGGAAAGAGAAGAATCGAGTTCTGCCTTTTCCTTTTCGAGTTTAAGTAGCACGATAGTGTCTGCCAATGCCGAAAAGGCCAATTTATCGAAATCGGACACCGAGCTGAATTTATCGGAATAAAGGGCGAATGACCTGTTTATCCTCTCAGCTGCGAGCCGTATATAGTGTTCTTCTGTAGCCGTCTTAGCAAAAAGTTCATAGCTCTTACCCGCTATCATTATAGTAATCCTCTGTGCCATAGCTATTTTTCCAATAATTTAATGCACTGGTCTATCTGACGCACGAGCTTGTCTATACTTTCCTTAGCCTCGAAGGACGTATCTTCACGCCCCGCGAAGGCATTAGCTATCTCAAGTTTCCCTATCTTATTTTTCAAGTCAGCGTTCTGCTGCCTCAAATCGGCGACCTCCGATTCCAAGAGAACTAAACGAGCGCTCAACTCGCCGGTCCGCTGCCTTTCCTGCTCATAGAGCGACACCACGAACTCGATGTTCTTTTTCAAATCGTCAATCACCATACAAATTTAATAAAAAAACTACATCAATTTCGAACTTTTAGACACCAAATTTTCAAGTTTCGTCCAAATAGTCTTAGGAAGCATAACTTTAGTATAAGCCTCCAAAACCGACCACCTGTGCAAGTCGGTGCCTACCAATTCGTAATAACCCTTCTTCAACATAGACTCGGCTTTTTTACGAGCCTCGGACCCATAGAAGCCCGAAAGCGAAGAAAGGTTCAGTTGAAAGACGATGTCTTCTCCTTTCAACTCTTCATAATCCGAATCCGACATATATATGTAGCGTTCCGGATGGGCCAGCACCGGAGTCATCCCCGACGACTTGACCTTAAAAAGCAAATCCCGCATATTGAAAGGCGGGTTGTAATAAGACGTCTCCACGAGAAGGCGATTTCCCGGAAGAGGCAAGAGTTCACCCTTTTCCAGACGCTTCTCGAAAAGCATATCCATCATATTTTCCGAGGCCAATCCCAATTCCGGAAACTCTTCCCCTTTTCCGAATTCTTCCAGAAAAGCCTTCAGTTCCTCGAATCGGGCCGTCAATCCCTCGGGAGTATTAGGCACGTCTTCCATAATATGGGGCGTGAGATATACTCTTCTCACGCCCATCTTATGGTATGCCGACAGGATCTTAAGACTGCTCTCCATAGTCTGCACGCCATCGTCCACGCCGGGCAGTATGTGGCAATGATAATCCACGAACCCGTCGAACAGCGGCAGCAATGCTTTTTTAGAAGAAAACAGTCCCATAATTATTATGATCTACTATAATATTTGTGTGACTTCGAATAGTTATGGTATCCGTATGAACTTCTACCATAAACTTCCGTTCCGTTGAGAACGAGTGAAAGGTTCTTATACTTGCCGTTAGCCTCAAGTTTGGCGAGGTCGCTCACCTGACTCTTGTCGAAAAGACCTGCCCTAACTACGAAGATGGTACGGTCCGCCAGAGGTGCTATGATCTGGGTATCTGCCACGATGTCTATAGGAGGACAATCGATAAAGATGTAATCGTACTGACTTCTGAGCTGATTCATAACCTTGACCACATCGTCCTTATTAAGGAGTTCGGATGGGTTAGGAGGAAGGGTTCCCACAGGAAGCACGTCCAGGTTAGCGAACTTGACATCCTTGACGATATAATCGGTTATAGGTCCGTCAGGTTCAGCAAGATAGTCAGCAAATCCCCTGCGCTTCAGGTTAAGGAAGGTAGAGATAGTGAGCCTTCTGAAGTCTCCGTCTATCAAAAGCACCTTCTTTCCGTTCAATGCGAGAGCGCAAGCGAGGTTAAGATTAACGAAAGTCTTACCTGCTCCCGGGTTAAAGGATGTTACCATTATGACCTTATCGCCAGAATGTCTGCTGGCGAACTCGAGGTTAGCACGGGTAATACGGAAAGCCTCGTTTATGATGTCGCGGTTACCCTTCGCCACTACCAATTCGCTCAATGGAGCTTCGCCCTCTTTCTTCTTTATGAACTTGTCGATGAGTTTCTTAGGCATAGACGCATCTCCGTAGAGAGGAATCTCTCCTAAATATGAGAGGTCGAGAGTATCCAAGTCCTTCTTAGAGTGAACCTTGGTGTCGGTAATTATCTGGAGGTAGAAAATACCTGCAGGAATCATAAATCCCAGCACGAAAGCGATGAGAAGTATTCTCGCCTTACGAGGAGATACAGGAATGCTGCTTCCGTAAGGAGGATTCACCACTCTGGTATTATACGCGGAGAAAGCCTGAGAGAGCTCATTCTCCTCGCGTTTCTGAAGGAGGTAAAGGTAGAGGTTCTCTTGAACTTTCTGGAGACGCTCGTACTTGACCAAGTCCATAGCCTGGCTAGGATTCTGCGCTATCTTATTCTCCGTCTGAGTCTGCTGAGTAATCGCGAAGGCTATCTGTTCTTCGAGAGTAGCCACCTGGTTATCTACGGAGCTTACGATGGCGGCTCTCATCGCCGCGAGGCTCTCTGCCAAGTCCTTAACCATAGGGTTCTTCTCCGAAGACACGGCTATGAGGCTGTTACGGTTAAGCAGCAAGTTGTTATACTCGGTTACCTGAGACGAGATGGCCGTACTGTTAATTCCCGAAGGAAGAGGAATCAAGGTATTGTTATCTACGGAATTAGCCATAAAATTCCTAAGATACTTAGCCACGGACAACTGGCTCTCCAGCTCGCGAATCTGTCTGGCGATGTCGGATGCCTGCGAAGTGTACATCTTGGAAGCCTCGTCCACGCTAGGCATCTTGTTCTTCGACTTGTAGTTCGTGATGGTGTTATCCACCTTATTCAGTTCGGCCTCGATGGCTGAAAGCCTATCTTCGATGAATACCGAAGTACTTGCGGCCATCTTATTGTTATCGATAACCCACTTCTCATTATAAACCGTGATGAGGGTATTTATGAGGTCGTCTGCCCTGTTTATGTTATAGTCGGTTACGGAAAGGGTAAGCACGTCGGACATTCTCTTGTTCGAATCCTGCGAAGAAGCAGTGAAACGAGACTTAAACATATTCGTCGTAGCGGCGAGCGAGCGTTTGGTAACAACCTCAGGCTTAGTCCAACCTTTCTCGGAATAGTAGTATGGATTCTTGTTAAGGGTAATCATACCGAAGTCCATCTTGAAAGGCACGCCGTACTCTACCTTAAAGTGTCCGCGGAGCTTAGTCTCCTGATTCTTAATGCGGTATACCACTTCGCTCACTGTCAGGGAAGAATCTCCGGAAGGACTTACCACGAAATTCACGAACACGTCGTCCGGAATCTTCGAGAAATCCACCAATACCGGAACGCTCGAGCTGTAAACTATGGAATTACGCATCCTGCCCCTCAAGGCATACTCGGTAGTGAGTCCCAAACGGCTGACTGCCTCCGACATAAGGGACGGTGCCTGGAATACGACTATTTCATTTGCCAATTTGGACGGCATCTGACCTGCCTGCGAAAGCAGAGCCTCCACCTCCGATGAGGAAGCGCGGCGGACATTGCTCTCCTTTATCAACAAGATGGCTGTCCTGCTATACTGAGGGCTGGTGCTAAGCACTTTATATACAGCCACGGAGCAGCACAAGAAAACTGATATTACAAACCAATACCAATTTTTCAGAAACACCGAAAGCAGCTTCTTGAAATCGAAGGAAGCCGCCTCCTGAACATTAGTTGTCGAAGTATTGTTATTATCCATGATCGAAATAATTATCTAAGCAAAAGCACTATGGTACTTGTCACCGAGGTGAGAAGCGAAGCGAGTGAAATCCAGAATGAAGTACTGCGGATGTTATTACCGTTAACGGTACTCTGGCGTGCTCTCACGTCGTTAGGCTCCACATAAATCATATCGTTCTGCTGCAAGTAGTAAACCGGTGACGAGAAGAGGTCCTGCGTAGAGCAGATGTTCACCACATAGGTCTTCCTGATGCCGTTCTCGGCCCTTATCACCCTGATGTTCTCGCGCTGACCGTAGATGGTCAAGTCGCCTGCCGCACTGAGCGCATCGAGAATGGTGTATTCGTCCCTGTCTATGCTGACGCGGCCCGGTCTTGCGACTTCACCCAACACGCTGACCTTAAGGTTAAGATACTCCACGGTGACTACCGGATCCTGAACCAGACCTTCCTCTACCAGACGGTCCTTTATCATTCTGGCTATCTCGTCACGGGTCATATCAGCCACGTAAAGCCTTCCCAATACAGGGAAATCTATAGTACCGTCTTCGCTTACCGCATAACCCTGAACACCTGTGCTCTGGCTGCTTGCTATGGCGTCTTCGGAAACGGTTCCTACATAGCGCGTAGCGTAAGCCAAGTTGAACATGAGCGAGATTTTAGGACTCTGGCTGTTGACGATGATGGAGACCTTGTCTCCCGGACGAATCCTGATAGTTTTCGATACTGCTATCGAATCCGTACTACCATTAGTAACATCCTGGAAATACGGAATATTCGTAGGAGTGCTACAAGACGCCAACGCCAATGCAGCGCCTATACCCAAGATAAATTTATAAATCTTATTCATAATCTTTTAAAAATTGGCATAAACCGAGCAAATTTAGCCATTTTTAAGTAACTTTGCAACACTATGAGTAATGATAAATATAGTTTGATCAGAGTCGTAGCCGCGTGTCCGCAAGTACGTACTGCTGACATCGATACGAATGTAGCGAACATCTCGGAAACGTGTCATCGGCTGGAGCGGGAGTGCAAGCCTTCGGTAATGGTTTTTCCGGAGCTCAGCCTAAGCGGATACACCTGCGAGGAGATGTTTAACCAAGAAATCCTCTACGAGAACGTGGAAAGCGGTCTCGAAAGGCTCATGCAGCTCACATCCGACTGCGAATCGCTTATCGCAGTAGGACTTCCCTTCGTCTATAATTCCAGAAGATATAACACGGCGGCCCTAACCCGAAAAGGCAAGTTGCTGGGAATAGTACCTAAGACCTATCTTCCTAACAACAATGAATTCTACGAAGCACGCTATTTCGAAAGCGGAGCCCGACTCGGGAAAGAAATCGTGGACATAGAATACGCCGGCCAGAAGTGCAAGTTCGGAGTTTTCCAGCTCTTCGACATGGGAAAAGCCTGCATAGGAGTAGAAATATGCCAAGACCTGTGGGTTCCGATTCCACCTTGTTCGTACGCGACCCTCAGTGGGGCCAATCTCATCCTGAACCTGTCTGCCTCGAACGAGACCCTCGGGAAGCACGACTTCCGCAAGACCCTTCTCAGCGCCACCTCCGCAAGGCTGCACACGGCCTACGTCTACGCCAGCACCGGATACGGCGAATCCTCGGACGACCTGGTCTGGGGCGGCTCATCGATGATATACGAAGACGGCGAGCTTCTGAGCGAGAATGCCAGATTCGACAAATCTTCCTGCCAGGCCATAGCGGACATCGACATCGAATCCTTGAAAGCCAGCCGTTTACATTCGGCCAATTATAACCTCGACGGACAAGCCGATAGCTACCGCTACCTCCACGTAGACTGCGGACTTCCGACAGATTCCGACTTCGATTCACTTCTTTTCAGAAACATCGAACGCCACCCTTTTTTCCCGGGCGGCACGACTCCGATTGAAGAGCAGTGCCGCGAAGTCTTTAACATTCAAGTAACCGGCCTGCAGACACGCCTCGAACACATCAAGTGCGACAAGTGCGTGATAGGAGTGTCGGGCGGACTGGACAGTACGCTCGCGCTGCTGGTTTGCTGCGAAGCCTTCGACCGTATGGGCATAGACAGAAAGCACGTCATAGCCGTGACTATGCCTTGTTTCGGCACCTCCGAGCGCACGCACGACAATGCCCTGTCCCTGATGGACGAACTGGGCGTAAGCACTCGCGAGATAGACATCGCACAGGCCTGTCTACTGCACATGAAGGACATAGGGCTCGACCCGAGAGTGCATAACGTCGCCTACGAGAACGCGCAGGCCCGCGAGCGCACCCAGATTCTTATGGACATTGCCAATTCCGAAGGCGGAATCTTGGTGGGAACCGGGGATTTGTCCGAATTGGCATTAGGATGGTGCACCTATAACGGCGACCATATGTCGATGTACGGGGTAAATGCCGGCGTACCGAAGACGCTCATTCGAGAGATCACGAAGTGGAAGGCGGAAGGATTGGCCTGCAAGGATACGCTTCTGGACATAGTCGAGACCCCGGTGTCGCCTGAACTGGTGCCGGGAGCGCAGATGACCGAGGATTTGGTGGGCCCTTATGAACTGCACGATTTTTTCCTGTGGCATTTCTTCGACGGAAAGCGCCCGCGCATCATCTATAGATACGCACTGGAGGCATTCAAGGGCACTTACGACGCTCAAACCATAGGCAAATGGATGAAAGTGTTCTATGCCAGATTCTTTTCCCAGCAATTCAAGCGCTCGTGTCTTCCGAACGGGCCTAAAACTTGCAAGGTAAGTCTTTCGCCGAGAGGTGATTGGAGAATGTCCACGGATACGTCTTCAGCTCTGTGGTGGAAGGAGATAAATGAAATAATCAAATAGTCGACAATATTATGAAACTCAGATGTTTATATATAGCAGCCACTTGCCTTGCGCTGTCGGCCGCGCTGTCCTCGTGCCAGAGTAAGGAAGGACTTAATCTCTATAAGGGAGACTACTCCTTCAAGACCAGCGGTTCCATTACCGTAGAGAAGAAGGCCACAGAATCTAAGGAAACGACGACTGAGACCATTTCACTCGCTCCGGAATCGGGACAGATGAGCGTATTGAAAATCGACGAATCTTCCGGAAAGGTCACTATGAACATCATAGGCGCGGACGTGCTTGTATTCGACGCCATAATAGACGGCGACCACCTCCAGCTTAAGGAGACGGAGCGCATCATCACAATCTCGGAGGCTCTGCAGAAGCCTCAGTTGAAATGCAAGGTGTCGGGAGTCGGCGAGAAATACGCTAACACCATTATCTTCTCCCTGAAGTACACGGGCGGCGGCTCGTCCGCATTATATAACTACACCATCACCGAATCCGACGTCAAGTGCGTGGCCAAACTAAATGAATAGCATTATGAAACCCCTCCATATACTTACGAGCGGCATCATCGCCCTGACTGTCTGCCTGGCACCTTCCTGCAAGCATCAAGTACGAAAGGAAGGTGAAAGGCTTCCCGTCAAGGTAAAGGTTCAGGAGATAGTGCCCCGGAGCCTATCTTCGGAAAAGACCTATGTAGGCAAAATCGAAAGCCACACGGAAGTGCTGATAAAGAGTCCTTTCCCGGCGAAGCTGAAAGACTTGAAAACCGCGCAGGGTAAGAAGGTCGCCGCAACAGACATAGTGGCCGAGATATTTTCGGAGAACGTGGAGAACACGCTCGCTTCAGCGAAAGCCACTATGCGTCAAGCCCAGGACGGATACGACAGGATTCAAGCGGTAAAGGATAACGGCAGCGTGCCTGAAATCAAGATAATAGAGGTAGAAACGCAGCTCGCAAAGGCCCGTGCACTACTCTCTTCTGCTCAAAAGGCTAAGGACGACTGCCTTATAAGCACTCCTTTTTCGGGAACCGTGAGCGAGGTGATGGTAAAGGAAGGAGAGGACCTTACTCTACTCCAGCCCATAATGAGAATCATAGACTTGGGCCATCTGGAAGTGAGAATAGACGTTCCTGAGGCAGAAGTGTCGGGGTTCAAGATAGGAGACAGGGCTAAGGTGAGCATTCCTGCCATCTCGAGCCAAACGTTCGACGCCACGCTTACCGAAAAGGGCATAAGCGCATCGGACATCTCGCATAGCTATAGATTCACCCTCGGCATCGCGAATGCCCCGAAGGATGCTATGCCCGGTATGATAGGAAAAGTTTCATTCGTAAAGGAAGACAATACCGCACCGGTAATCCCGGCTTCGGTAATCCGTTCCGACATAGACGGAAAATACGTATGGACGGTTAACGAAAAGGGGCTCGTGGAGAAGACACGCATCACTACGGGGGGCTTTTCGAATAAGGGAATAATTGTAACCGAAGGACTGTCACGCGGCGACAGGTTGATAGTGGAAGGTATGTCGAAAGTAAGTACCGGAATGAAAGTTAACATCGACTGAGAATGCAGAATAAAGGTTTGACATCCAGGCTTGTATTAGGGGCGATAAAGAATCGGAACATCGTCGACCTATTCCTGTTCTTACTGATAGGTCTGGGAATCGTAGGTCTCGTCACCATGAATAAGGACGAGTTCCCTACCTTTGAAATCAAGCAGGGACTCATAGCCGCAGTCTACCCGGGGGCAGACGTCCATCAGGTAGAGGAGGAGCTGGGCAAACCTCTCGAGCAGATGCTCTTCTCCATGTCGGAAATCAGCCGTCCGCAGACTAAGGTCGTGAATAAGGACGGTATGTGCTACATCTACACCGACCTCACCGTTCCTTCATCGCAAAAGACCGAGACTTGGTCGAAAATCAAGCTCAAGATAGACTCATTCAAGCAGACGCTTCCTCCGGGAGTATTGGCGATAGTGGTGCTCGACGACTTTTCGAACCTCACGTCCGTACTCATCTCGATAGAGGCTCCGGACAAGGGCTATGCGGAGATGAACGAATTGGCCCGGGACCTGTCGGACAGGCTGCGGGAGATCCCCGAATTGGCCAATGCATCCATAATCGGAGAGCAGAGCGAGGAATTCGCGGTCATCGCGGATATGGATAGACTCAGCCAGTACGGCATCTCGCCAAGCGCCCTGATGCTGGATTACCAAAGCGCTAACCTGCAAGCGCTTGGCGGCACTTTCAGCACCGATTACGTGAGCTCGCCGGTGCACATCGCGAAGAACGTGACCAGCGAGAAGGAATTGGCAGAAAGGATAATCCGGACCTCGAAGGAGGGCCAATCCCTGCGACTCGGAGATGTCGCGAAAATCGAGCGCAGGTACAAGGAGCCGTCGTCGCTCATATCGTTTAACGGGCGAAGCGCAGTGATTCTGTCCATAGAGATGAGCCCGGAGAACAATATCGTGGCCTTCGGAAAGGATGTGGACAGGGTGATAGGCGAATTTCTAAGAGAGGCTCCGGAAAGCGTGAGCATCACCAGAATAACGGACCAGCCTAAGGTGGTGGGAGATTCCGTGTGGTCGTTCATCAGGGATTTGATAATCTCGATGCTGGTGGTGATTCTCGTGATGATGCTGCTCTTCCCTATCAAGAGCGCGCTGATAGCGTCGTCGGGAGTGCCGGTGTGCACGGCGATAGCGCTCGCACTGATGTTCCTTACGGGCATCTACCTGAACACAGTGTCCTTAGCCGCGCTTATCGTAGTGCTAGGTATGATAGTGGACGATTCCATCATTACGATGGATGGCTATATGGACAAGCTCGGACGCGGAATGAGCAGGCTGGATGCAGCTCAAGCCAGCGCACAGGAGCTTTTCAAGCCTATGTTTATGGCGACGTTTGCCATAAGCGCGATGTTCTTCCCTATCTTGAAGCTCATTCACGGCTACTTGGGTGACTTCGTGAGCACCTTCCCGTGGGTGATTACCTTCGCGCTGATGAGCTCGCTGGCTTATGCCATACTGGTGGTACCGTCGCTCGAAACCCGCTTCATCACGTCGCCGACCAGCGAGTCGAAAGGCATCATAAACAAGTTCCAAAACATTCTGTTCAAAGGAATGCAGACAGCCTACGACTTCGTGCAGGACAAATGCTTCAAGCACGCGGGACTCACCATACTTTCTGGAGTAGCAGCCATAGCGCTCGGACTTCTTATGTTCTCGCGGATGAACCTGCAGCTTATGCCCATGGCCAATCGTCCCCTCTTCGCTATAGAGGTGTACCTGGACCCGGATTCCAGCATAGAGCAGACGCAAGCGGTAACGGATTCGCTCTCGCGAATTCTTAGAAAGGACGACAGGATAGTGTCCGTGACGGAGTTCATAGGCACGGGAACCCCGCGTTTCCACGCCACTTATTCCCCTATTCTTCCGGGACCTAACGTGGCCCAGCTAATCGTGAACACGAAGTCGAACAAGGACACGCGCGAGTGCCTTAAGGAATACGAATCGTTCTACGAGCATTATTTCCCGAATGCGCTGATTCGCTTCAAGCAGATGGACTACCAGGGAGTTTCGATTCCTGTGGAAGTGAGAGTGTTCGGGGACGATTACGAGCAGATAAGGGCAATGTCGGACAGCATAAAGAGCTATATGAGTACCCTCGAGATGATTAAGTGGGTGCATTCCGACGGAGACAATCTCATCCCTACCATAAATCTCGAATTGAAGGGCGACGAAGCTACTCGACTGGGAGTTAACCGCGCGCTTATGAACCTGTCGCTGACAAGTGCACTTAATGGAGTTCCTATCAGCAGTATACGCGAAGGAGACATAACCATTCCGGTAAATCTCTATTCGCAGGATTTTCAGAAGGATGCGACTTACGATAATATAGGCAACACGCTGGTAGCCACCGCTATTCCGGGACAGATGGTTCCGCTTAGGCAAGTGGCTGACGTGAGTCCGGGATGGGAGCCGGAAGTGCTCACCAGAATAAATGGAAAACAGGCCATAGTGGTAGGTGCGGATATGAAATACGGCTACAGCCAGCCTACGGCGACTAAGGCCATAAAGGAATACCTGTCCCGTACGACGATGCCGGAAGGAGTAAGCGTGGAGTTCGGCGGACTTAACAGCATAAATAGTTCGATAGGTCCGGAAATCATCATCTCATTCTTCGCGGCCGTGTTCGTGCTCTTTATGTTCCTGCTCTTCCATTTCAAGAAGATTTCCCTCGCCGTACTTACCATAGTGCTTAGTTCCCTCTGTCTTTTCGGGGCCTTCTTCGGGCTTTGGATTTTCGGGCTCGACTTCTCGATGACAGCCGTATTGGGACTTATCTCCTTGGTGGGAATCATAGTGCGAAACGGCATCATTATGTTCGAATATGCGGAGGAATTGCGTTTCGAAAAGGGTTATTCCGTAAAGGATGCGGCCCAGGAAGCAGGCAAGCGCCGTATGAGACCTATATTCCTGACTTCCTGCACCACAGCGCTCGGAGTTCTCCCTATGATAATAAGCGGAGACCTCCTGTGGATGCCTATGGGAGTCGTAATATGTTTCGGAACTATGCTTTCCGTATTCCTCATAACACTGATAATGCCGGTATCGTATTGGCAAATATTCCGTAAGTCAAAATGAAAAAAGCGCATCTCATATCGTTAGTGGCAGTCTTGTGTTTGGGCGCACATTCAGTTCAGGGGCAGAGCTTGAATCTGACTCTGGAAGAGTGCCTGCGACTCGCCGAAGAGAATAACGCCTATGTAAAAAATGCGGAGCTGGACATCCGTGGCGCCGAACTCCAGCGTAAGGAAGCACTCTGGGAGTACTTTCCACAGGTTTCGGCTATGGCCTTAGGATACTATGCCGCCCACCCGCTTCTCGAAATAGGAATCACCGATGTGCTGGGGCATAACGAGATGGCTTGGGAGATACAGAACAGATTAGAGTCTCTGGGTGCGATGTACGGGCTCAATACCAAGTTCACAGGCTTTCAAAAAGGCTACAGTGCGTCAGTAAGTCTCATACAGCCGGTATTTGCCGGAGGACGCATCGTGCACGGAAACCAATTGGCCGCACTGGGAGTGAAGGCTGCCCGACTGCAGAATACGATGCAGAAGAAAAAGACGGCGGAGGAGATAGAGTCGCTGTGGTGGGAGATTTCTTCGATTCAGGATAAGATAAATATGCTTGACTATCTGGACGGTACGCTAAGTACCCTGTATTCGAATGTCTCGAAGGCCATAGGAAGCGGTCTGGCGAGCGAAGTGGACATACTCCAGCTGGACATCAAGAAAAGCGAGCTGAAGGCGGGAAAGAAAAAGGCGGAAAGCGGAATGAGACTCTTGAAGATGAATCTTCTTAATTCGATAGGCGTAGAATACACCTCCCTGGATTCGATAAGGCTGTCCAAGTCGGACATAGAGTTGAAGGAGCCGCAGGAGTACTGGCAGGACGAGGAGAGAATCGCCGAGCAGATGCCTGAAAGAGAGCTTCTTACCCTTCAGCAAGAAGCTAAGGAGCTGGAAAGGAAGATGGTCATAGGCGAGGCGCTTCCACAGATGGGGATAGGCGTAACCTCAGGTTATTCTGACATATACAACCCCGGCCCTCACAGTAAGGGAAACATAAACACGATAGCGTTCGCCACCGTTCAGATTCCTCTTTCGGACTGGGGAAAAATCTCCCGCAAGGCTCAGAGAATAGAGACTCAAGTCCGTAAGGCAGAAAACGAAAAAGAGTTCATGAGCAAGCAGTTAAAGCTTCAGGTAGAGAAAAACTGGATGGAGCTTACTTCCACCTACGACCTGTGGCAGATAGCCATAGAGAAATTCGACATAGCGGACAGGCTCTATCGTGTCGCGCTGTCGAACTACGAAGCAGGACTCATCTCGATTCAGGACCTGCTCCAAGCGGAGACTACCCTACACGGAGCCTCTAACGAAAAGACAGATGCCACCATCGCATATCGTAACGCGATAGTGGCATACACTAATCTGTTTAATAACTAACTTCCTGTAATCCAGGCCAAGAATCTCTGTGTCGTTTGCGGGAATTTATTTATGTCAATCTATCAGAATGCCACTTCCATCGGGTCGGCGTCGGATACTGTGAATGTTCCGACTTCGCGGCCGCCTTCACGGAGTTTGAAAACTTGGCCATACCAGCAGGCTAGTTTGTCCGGTGCGGAAATTGTGAAAGTGACGAGATGGTATGTTTTGTCCGGTTTGATTTCTTCCTCTTTGAAAATTTCGCTGAGTTCTGCACTGACGTCTATTGCCCCGTCGAAAAACTGCAGCTTGTGGCCCAGCGTGATAGGGCCTTTCTTCCCTGTAATGTGGAGTGTTCCGACGACTTTCCGTGTCACGATGACTCTTTTAGTCTCAGGTGATGTAATGACAGCTCCTCTGTCTATGTCGGAAGTTGACATTTGCTCAGTTCCGGCTAATAAAATCCCCGGTTCGTTACCCTTTTCGGCATATTCCAATACTTTGCCATAGAGACTGAGTCTATCGACGGTCATATTATAGTTTTTCTTATTATCAGATCTCTGGAGGACTTTGATTTTATCGTTGGGATAGAGTTTTCCGGATAAAATCTTACTCGTGAGCACCAATCCCTTATCTTTAACCTTATAGACATCTTTTACGTTGCCGAGGAACGTGTCTTCGACTTCAATGGTGAATGAACCGATTTCCGGGTCTATGAAACGGTTCATTGTCACGGTGATTAAGGCTGTGCCGGCTTTATTGCCGATGATGTTGAAATCATTGTCAACTGTGGCGACTTCAGGGTCGTCGCTGTTGAATGTGAATTGACTTGGGAATTCGGCGTATAAATTAAAAAACGATCTATACACCTTCCATAAATAAGGTTTGAGATTCAATTTCTCGCCAACTCCTATTATGCCATGATTCGGCGAAAATTCGAAATCTCTAATTTCATTTACACCAGGTTTAGATACCATCAAGTTGCAGACAGAGACTGCTCCTCCATCCTCTGAACTGGCAAAGATTCGAGTGCCTCCCCCTGCGATTGCTGTCACCAGCCCTGTTTCATCTACTGTGGCAACTTGCTCATTCTTACTGCTCCAGACGATATTCCGGTTGCTGGCATAACTTGGTTTTATAGCGGCAGTCAGCTTGAAAGTCTCCCCAACTGCAAGTGTCAATTCAGTCTCGTTAAGTTCGATTTCTTTCACGAGATGGGCGGTGTAACTTACGTGTACCTTGCAGCCGGCTTTGAACTGACCGTCTTCGGTGGTTACCCAGACTATAGTAGTTCCCTCGCCTACGGCACTAATTTCGCCGTCCTGTGTCACAGTCGCAATGTTATTGTCATCGCTCTCGTACGACACATTTTTATTAGTTGCATCATCCGGAATGACCGTCGCGACTAGTTTTACTTTGTCTCCAACTTCCAGCCCCAGAGTCGTTTTGTCTAGTGAAACACCGCTCACTTCAACAGCTGGAGGCACTTCTATGCCAGACGTCAAGTCTTTCTCCTTTTTGCACGAAAGTGTGGCAAGTAACGCTACGAAAATCGCCAAAAGTATAAATAAACTCTTTTTCATTTTTTTAGATATTAAATAATTTTAGTTTGTTCGCCTTTTGCATGCTGATTCGGCAAGGTGGGACTAATAACTAACTTCCTGTAATCCAGGCCAATCACTTATCTTCTTCTGACTCAGTGCCTCGGCCGGAGCCAGCGGGAAGAAACTGAATTCACCTCCTATCTTACTCTCTATCTCGCTAACCGAGAAAGTGTAATCGCTGAGTGGCGGAAGGCTGCTGAGCGTGGTCTTGTCGAATCGCTGAGGAAACCAAAATCCTATGGCCATAACTTCGTCCGCACTACATTTCCAGATAGGCTTTCCGGAGGTGCCGGATTTTGTGCGAAGTGCGAGAAGATAGCGCGCCGTAGGCATCACGCACGGCTTGGAAGTAGAAGCATAATTACGGCCGCTCACATCGTCGTAGAGCACCCAATCCTCGTGCTCATAGGCGCATCCCACTACCACGTAAAGGGTGTCGGAGCATACCCATTTATCCTGGCGGAGCCTCTCGATTATGCCCCAGTGCGAGCTGTCATAAGAGCCGTCGCCGGTATCGTTCAAGTACAACTCCGGAGCTACATTCGTAGGATAGAAAGTCTGCACGTTAAGGTCCAGAAGTTCGTTCTTGTTACCTGCGCCGCGGTCGGCCGAGCCGAGAAGGTGCCCCTTAACGGTGAATTTGCCATCGGAAACGCCTGACCAGTAACGGAATGTATTATTCGGCCAATTATCCCAGTCGGATGCGTAGATAACCGACTGCTCTTCATCGGTCATTTCAGGGTCCGGTCTCCACGGGTCCCTGCTTGGCCTTATGGACCTGCCTTCGTTATAGATAGCGTGACAAGGGAAAGCCACCCACATAGGATTATGACGACGAGTATCGTAGCAGGCCTCGTAATTCCTGACTTCCTTCTTCGAACGATAGGTAGTGGCGCGGTGGTCTATATATTTGTAATTACTGTTAACTTTCAGCGTCTTAGGCCTTTCTATATAATCGTAATTAGGCTCTTCCGACGATGAATAGTCGAAAGTAACCTCGAAGTCCGGCTTCGCCGTAGTGGACACGAGTGTCAAATCGTCCGAACGCACTTGAGCCTCGAGGCTGCTTATCTGAATGGAAAGATGGGTAGTCTGCTCGGAAAGTATCTCGAAAACTGCCGTAGCATAGACCCAATTCCCGTAATTCTTAACAGAGAAGTCCAAATTCTGATAATCCGAAGTCTTCGACCTCTCATCGAGAATGCCTATGTTAAAGGTTTTTCCCGCGATTACCGGACTGCCATTCTGCACGCTGTGCAATCCCACGCTAATCTTGAACACTTTCGCCCCGCGAGGCAATTCTATGTTACGCACCTGTATATAGGAAGACGTACCCAGATAGTACACGCCGTTCTTACCGGACGCTCCAGGATAACCACTTGAAGGATAGGTGGCGATAACCTTCGCACTACTGCTGGCATACGACAGGTCGTCGCAGCCTGAGCCTTCCGGGTTAAAACAAGACATGGCCTGGTCGAACCACACGCCCGAAGTGGTGGAGCCATCTAAATTATCGTAATAGATGACGCTCTCCTCAGGTTCCGGCTCCGGAGTAGGTGTAGGATCCGGACCGGGGGTCGGTGCCGGGCCTGGTGTCGGTGGGATGATGGGAGTCACCGGTTTCTCCGGCTCACAAGAGATTATTCCATAGGAAAAAATGGAGATTACACCGATTATTATCGATAGTCTTAATGCTCTTTTCATAATGATTCGAGTATGGTCCGCCACAAAGTTAACAAAAAATGCGAAAACAAAACTAATAAATAACCAACACCTCTGAAGCCTCCTTCGCCTTTTCCTGCGCGATCTTTAACAACCTCACTATCCTGTTCGAGTATGGAGTATATGTTTCTACAAGCTTTCGACAACCCTCTAAGTAATAATCATTATCAGAATCCAAACAAGTTAATGCCATCTGTAAAAAAGAAATCACCTCGTCATCCGTCTTTCCGGCAAAATACTCCGTCATCCTTTGTGGATAGTCAAAGAGAATACGTTTCACCCCCATAATCACATACTTAACCGCATCAGCGTCCCAAATATAACCATAAGACAAACTCAACAATTTATCAAGTACTTTCTGCTCTACTACCCTTTCGCTGGAAAAAAGAAAATCTATATGTTCATAAGAGCAATCATATAGTATAGTTTTTTTCCCCATTTTTATGATCATATCCATACACCTTCACGAAATCGTCATATTTGTCCGGAAATGCGTCCACATACGCATCATAGTCCTTTGCATCATAAGCAGCCTTGAGCGAATCAGCACATTTCTGAACATCAAAAGACGAAAACAAAATTACTGCGCCTATCATATAGGCCATAAACCTAAATTTGAACATAACAATAAAAAAATTGCATAAATTACCGTGAATGGTTAAAAATAATACCCATTCTTCTTTTTGACCTGCCAAGTGTTTTTGTTAATACGAGCACGCGATGAAACACGAAGGATACAACGCGCTTGATGGTCAGATGCATAATATTCTTCATAATCAAATGGCTCGACATTATCATTAATTATTTCTTCTTTTATCGGGGTCTCCACGCAAATTGAAACCAGTTTGCCATATAATGGATAATACCGACTCTGATAGATATACGGGTTTTGCTCTAATGCCATAATAGCAGAATCAAACATAACCCTCATTTCAAGATAATCCGACCTCGGGTAAGTATTCTCAATCATCACACAACAATACTCATATTTTTCATTTTTCTCAAGTTTACATTCCTGCGCTATATACTCTTCGATTTCATTATGCTTAAAAATCGAAGCATTCGAACAGCTTACGCAACATAAACATATGATTCCCAAAATATCTGCTCTCATAACATCATTTTTTCTTGTTATTAATTATCGGCTCCTCAAAACAATGGTAAAGTTATTTATTTTTTTCGATATTTATTATCTTTGCCCCCGCCTATGCACAGCCTTTCCATACAAAACGAAACAGACCGTCTGCTATCGCATATAAAAGACGGCAGTCCTATGACATTTTCGCAGAGGCTCAGTCTCACGCTGAGGTTGAGTTTTCCTGCGATATTGGCCCAGCTATCCTCCATCGTGATGCAGTACATCGACGCTGCTATGGTGGGTAGTCTTGGAGCGGAGGCGTCGGCTTCCATAGGTCTGGTAGCGTCGACCACTTGGCTGTTCTCCGGGCTTTGCTCCGCCGTGGTGGCAGGATTTGCAGTCCAAGTCGCGCACCTTCTCGGAGCCGGCGAGAACAAGAGTGCACGAAGCGTACTTCGCCAGTCCATCACCTCCACGCTGATTTTCAGCACGGTGCTGGCGTTCATCGGAGTATCCATAAGCGCGAAACTGCCGGTTTGGCTGGGAGCAGACCCTTCCATTCACGAAGGTTCAGCCCTTTATTTCAGGGTTTACTCCCTATTCCTTCCCGTATTGCAGATGAACTTCCTGGCGAGCGGAATGCTTCGCTACAGCGGAAATATGCGCATACCGAGTGCGGCCGGAGTGCTTATGTGCCTTCTGGACGTAATCTTCAACTTCTTCTTGATTTTCCCTACCCGCGAGATGCACGTCTTCGGCTCGCAAGTACTCGTACCGGGCGCCGGACTGGGCATAGAGGGTGCGGTGATAGGAACGGGATTGGCCCAAATGGTGGTGGCGGCCCTGCTCTCGTGGTTTCTCTTCACGAGGGGGCGCGAGCTGCGGCTATCAGGCGAATGGGGCAGTTACTCCCCTACATCAAAGGTCATCAAGCGCGCGGTGCAAATAGGATTGCCGATGGGACTGGAGCACATGATGATATGCGGTGCGCAGATCATGACTATGGTGATAGTGGCCCCTCTCGGGGTCTTCGCGATCGCGGCCAATTCGTTCGCGGTCACTGCGGAAAGCCTGTGCTATATGCCCGGTTACGGAATCGCAGATGCGGCGGCCACCCTGGTCGGACAGAGCCTCGGGGCGAAGAGGGTGAGATTGGCCAAGAGCTTCGCATACCTGACGGTGGGAACGGGTATGGTGGTGATGACTTTTATGGGAGTACTTATGTATCTGTTTGCTCCTCAAATCATAGGCATAATGACTCCGGTCGAGCAAATTAGGGACCTCGGTGCGGAAGTGCTGCGCATAGAGGCGTTCGCGGAACCTATGTTCGCAGCTTCGATAGTGGCTTACAGCGTGTTCGTGGGAGCGGTCGATACGCTAATGCCTTGTCTTATGAACCTTCTAAGCATCTGGGGAGTGCGACTTACCCTGGCAGCCGTATTGGCTCCTAAACTGGGACTTCGCGGAGTGTGGATAGCTATGTGTATAGAGCTGTGTTTCAGGGGAATCATCTTCCTCATAAGGCTATTCAGGAAAAAATGGCTAAGGCGCTACGAAAGCGTCTGAATCCTGCTCATACCCCATTCGAGAACCCTGTCAAGCGTAGGAACGGGAACTCCCTTTTTATGGGCAAGAGCACAAATAAACTTTAACCCGTAAGGGAAATCTTCTGTAAAATAACGACTTGTATAATCCGGTACCCAGCCTGACGGACCCAGTACCATAGGGGACGTTATGTTTTGAAAGGCAGGTATCGAGCGAAGCTTGGCGGCAAGAGACGCTGCGTCGTGACTTTCGTAATAATCCAGAATGGTAGGAAGGAAGCCTCGCCTTACGGGAAGAGCATCGAGGAGTCGGAAGAACTCCTCGTCCATTTTAATCAGGAGCTCGGCAGAACTTTCGGTCCACTCCCTATAGAAATAGACCATCTCCTCGTAGACTTTTCCGCCACTGAACATATCGTAAAGACGAGACGTGTGAAGAATGGGATTACTATTACTTAGGCTCGCCTCGTAATAGTTATCTAGAAGGTTTACCTTTCTTTCGAACCAATCGCAGAGAAAACCGACGAAATCGAGCTTTTCCGCGAGCGGCACATTTTCCACCGCCACACCCAACTCGTTCTTATAGCCAAGCAGATGAGCCGAATGGCCATACTCACCTATCCTCGCGATAAAGGGAACCCTCTGGAAGCCCCATAACGGCTGATCGGGCTCCAAAACTTCCCTAGCGACGAAGAAAAACCCGGTAGAAGAGAATACGCAACCCACGAAGGCGTCTTCTCTCAAAAAAGGTTTAAGACGCCGTAATGCGCTTTCTATCAGGTAGCCAGGATAACAAAGCAGTACTACATCTGCCGTAGATACCACTTCGTTAGGCTCATCGCTAACCTTCTCGAGATGCCCTCGAAGAATATCTCCTTCGGGAGTGTCCACTACTATGTCCGAAGACCATTCAGCGGGCCTACTCGTAAACACACTAACCTGCGCCTTCCCTTTAGCGGCGCTCCATCCGGCGATGACATGGCCTAAAGACCCTCCCCCACAAATACAAACTCTTCTCATCGACTAACTGATAATAAGGCTTTTACTAACTTACTGTTATCTTCTCTATTTCTAATGGCTATCCTGATATAGTTTCTTCCCTCAAATCCCTTTTTCGTACTACAGTCCTTTACCAGAATGTCGTGTTCGCAGAGCAGGATGCGCGCGAGTTCGGATGAGGTGATGCCTCCCGTAAGACGGCAGAGGAAATAATTGGCCTGACTATCGTAGACAGTCAAGAAAGGCACGGCGGCCAATTCTTTGCGAAAACGCTCGCGCTCGAGGACAAATTTCGCGGCAGCGTTGCGGTAGTCTCTATCGTACTTGGAGTAAATCTGCAGGAAGAACTCCGCGAACGAGTTTATGTTCCAGATAGATACGTCCTTCTTAATACGCGAAATCAGAGACTTGTCGCCAGATGCGAGAACCCCTAACCTTAATCCCGGAACACCGAAGGATTTGGAGATGCTCTTCATTACGACAAGATGTGGATTTTCCATAAGGAGGCTGTCGCGAAGGAGCGTATTATTCGGAAACTCATCGCTAAAATCGGCGAAGGATTCGTCTACGACAAGCCTGCAACCACGGCTTCGAGCCCAGTCTATGAGACTAAGCAGCTCGCTGTACTTTATGTAGTTACCTGACGGATTATCCGGATTTATCAAAAGCAGATTCTCCACGGGGTGATTTTCGAAATAGGCTGTCAAAGCATCGACGTCATAATGGAAATCTTCGCTCTGAGGCACGAACTTCACCACACGCTGCGTCTCTACTCGGTTAGGATACTCTTCGAATGTAGGATAGACCACGCCGAGCCTTCCTTCTAAAGATTCCATAAGGCTTTTGATGAGTTCTGCCGCGCCATTACCCACGACTATATGCTCGGCATTTACACCGAAACACTTCCCCGCTATCAAAGAGTTCACATACATCCCCGAAGGATATTCCGTCAGAAGGGTGTCGAAATTAGAGCGCATCTCGTCCTTCATCTTAGGGGACGGGAAATAGGGATTTACCAAATAACAAAAATCCAAAAGCTTAGGGAAGCGCCAGTAGCCTCCATAACGTTTCATATAGAGACGTAGCTTCTCTTCTCCTTCGGCGAAGATGGCATTGGCGATATCAAGGTCTTGGGCATCGTCTATCTCGTACCACTTTTCGTCGGTGATAGGAAGAGCCTTAAGCAGAGAATTATCGAGCATACAGATCACGCGGAGCACCTGCTCGTAGTACTCGTTATTTCCTAGTGTAGAGCAGTAGGCCTCCAAAAAAGGCAGGTATTTGTGCTCCATAAAATCGCGACTGAACTTGTAGACATTCACCGTCTTATAATACGAGTCGGCATCGGAATACTTAAAGGCTTGCTTCGGGATGAAATTGACTATATTATTATCCTCGTCTATACGGACCATCGTTCCGTCCATCCAAGACTGATATTTATCTACAAGTACCAGATTAGGATAGGGATTATCAAGGATAAGCGGAAACATCCTGTCGTCGAAAATCAAATCACTTTCAAGAAGAAGAGTATCGTCTTCGAGAAGTTTCTCCTTCGCAAGCGCGAGAGAATAGATGTTATTCGTCCTGTCGTATACCGGATTATGTATGTACTCTATTTTCAAGCGGTCATCGTAGCGATCGCCTATGTGGTCGATCAATCTTTGCCCCTCGTAGCCCACGACGATAACCACCCTACTGAGGTCAAGCGAAGACAATTGAGTCAAAACTCTATCTATAAGAGCCTTCCCACAGACCTCCACCATACATTTTGTGTTGTTCTTCGTGAATTCGCCCAGGCGTTTACCCATTCCCGCGGCTAATATAACTGCTTGCATCTTGATTATCTTTTAATCACCCTTCCATCTTCATTAACGGGCATACTTACAAATGTACAAAATTTTAGATTATCTTTGCCACCTATATAAATAAGAAAACACTCAAAAAATGTTATTTTCTATTCTACTTTTAGCCGGATTGAATCCAATCCCGAATGTTGACAACGTGCTGGACGAGGTAATCGTCAGCGCAGAAAAGGGCGTAATCATAAACAGGCAGGACACTCTTTCGACAGACGGAGTCCTGTCCATTACGGACTTGCTTTTAAAGAGCCCGAGCCTTCAGATAAGCGACTACGGCGGAGCGGCAGGACTTAAGAACGTGAGTCTCAGAGGCTTCGGAAGCGCACACACTACCATCTACATAGACGGCATCAGGATGACTAACGTGCAGAGCGGACAGGGGGACCTGGGAATCCTCCCTCTCACCACCTTTAACTCTGCCATAATCAATTACGCGCAGAATAGCCTTAACTTCAAGACGGCACGTCCGGTATTCGAAGACAAGGACTACACCGGATACGTAAAGGCATATGGAGGCTCTTTCAACACCTATTCGCCAAGCATCTACGGAGCTTATCGACTTAGCAAGGCGCTAAGCATCTCGGCTAATCTGAATGCACTGTTCTCAAAGGGCGACTATGTCTATACGTCTAACAAAAGACGCTCTAATAACGACTTCAACCAGATAAACGGAGGCTTCGACCTCTTCGGCGACTATTCAAGATGCACCTTCCACGTAAAGAGCCTGATGAATGCGTCGAAAAGGGGCACTCCGGGCTCCATATACTATCCAAGTACGGACAGGCAGAACGACGTCAACTACTTCATTCAGGGCGACATAGCCTATACCTTCAGTCCATTCTACACTGTTCGCTTCAGTGCTAAGGATGCCGTGGACAAACTGGACTATATCTCCGAATGGGGTAACTCCAACTACGACCAGAACAACCTTCAACTAAACTTGTTACACGATGTGGACATAAATCACGAGTGGAAGGTGACTGTAGCGACCGACGCCCACTTAAGCAGTTTGGAAAGCAACCTCTACCACGCGGAACGCACGGAGCTATTCACCTCGGTGGTAGGAGCATACCATAACGACGACGTGTCGGCTAACTTGGCCCTCGACTATAGCGGCGTAATAGATAAGGACGGAGCGCGACTCGGCGCATTTATGCCTTCGGTAGACGTCCGCGTGAACATAGTAAAGGGACTGGACCTGGTGGCATTCGCCCGCAGGGACTGGAGAGCACCTACCTTCAACGAGTTATACTATCCGGGATTCGGAAACGATTCCCTTAAGCCGGAAGAGGCCTACCTTATGGACTGCGGTCTCGAATACCGGAACGTCTTCTCGGGCAAGACCACCATCAGCGCGAAAGTTAACGGATTCTACAACCTCCTTACTAACAAGATTATATCCGCTCCTACGCCTGACAACCCCGCGATTTGGCTACCTTATAATATAGGTAAGGTGCGTTCGCTCGGCCTCGATGCAGCGCTCGAACTCAGCCACCGCTTCGACTCAGTTCTCTGGTCGATGGATGCGAAATACACCCTTCTCGATGCGACGGACCGCACTCCGGACAGCAGCACCTTCGGAAAGCAGATTCCTTTCGTGGCCAAGCACACCGCCTACATCGGCAGCACCGTCACCTTCGACGGCTGGCTCATAAATGCCAATTGGCAAGGACGCTTCGGGCGCACGGAAAGCGGCAGCGAGAATGCTGCGGACTGGAACACCGTAGACCTCACCGTAGGAAAGACCATAGACGTGTTCCTTCTCAAGCTCAGCTTACGTAACATCTTCGACTACCGCTACTCTCTCGCCTCGGGCTACCCTATGCCGGGACGCAGTGCGATAGTCAGCGTAGAATACAAGTTCTAAAAAAATAGCCGCGCTACCTTTTCGGACAGCGCGGCTTTATTTTTAGAAGACTTCTAATTAGTTCTTCTCTTTATATTCCATTTTCGCAACCTCTCCTTCGTATGAGAATGTAACGGTCTTGCCGTAAGCTTCGCGAAGGGTTCCTGAGATGGAGTATTTGGTTTCGTCCACCTTCTTGATCTCCACTTCGCCACCCATAATGGCAGCCTCGTAAGCGTTAGCCGGGCACCTGTACCAGCATCCGCCGTACAAACCGTACATAAAGAGACCCGCTACGAAGGTATTTGGCTCAAGAGACTCCGTAACGTTAAGGTCGGCGAACTCGGTGATCTTTCCCTCAGGAATCTCGGTAGCGCCCTTAGCCACGTTCAAGTAAAGCATTACTGACTCTCCGTCACCATAATCGCTCTCGAAATCATAGTACTTATCTGCCAACGAGATGACCCAAGTCTCTGTCTTTCCGTCACCTACTACATCTCCCAAAGAGCTGTAGGCAGCACCTGCCAGGTTACCTACCTCTATATTCTTGTCGAGGTTAGAGTACTTGCTGTCATCTGCGTGGTTCATCAAGCGGTCGATGCCCTCGTACTCGTAAGAGAACTCGGTATCATTCTTAAGAACGCCATTGAAGACGATCTTCGAACCTTTCTCCGTCTTCTCCACTACGATGGTACCTGACTTGAACTCCATCGCATCTACCAAAACCACGTCGTTCTCTACCTTAATGAGATAAGACTCAGCCGGATTCCAGGTAAGAGGAGCGTGAGTATCGTCTCCTACATTATAAGTACCTGCCGGAATGGTAAGGTGGTCGGCCTCTTCCACAGATGAAGAGAGTGCGATGTTTACATCCAGACAAAGTATCTGTCCGTCACCGATATAATCTGTCTGAGCCTCGTTCAAGTCTACATTTCCCGAAATAAAGTTCATAAAGACGTTAGCCGAGGTCTCCGTCTCGTAATAATCGCCTACATAGTAGGATTCGAATATGACTCCAGGAATTTCGACATCTTGTTTAACATCCGGTTTTACCGGATCATCCTTCTTCCCGTTACAAGAAGAGAAGAGCACAGTGGCAGCAGCAACTGCCCACAACAATTTAAACTGTTTCATATTGTAAATAAAATAAGGTATTACAACTACTTGTTGCAAATCTATGTAAAATGTTTAAAAAAACAAATATCTTTGTAGGAAACAAAACTACAAAAAATGAAACCAAGATTAATTTTTTCAACACTCTTTCTCTTTAGCATCGGCGTTATGGGCTGTAGTACAGCGCATAAGGCCGCACGTAACGGAGAAAGCGGCCGCTTCGAGCCTTATGACAATATGGCTCTTCTCTATGGCGGCAACATGGCGCGCACGAACGCCCTATGGACCGAAGAAAGGCTACGCCCACACGTAACCTACACCGACCCTAACGGGCAGGAGCATTGGCTGTTCGACGCCTTCCTCGCTCTCGAAATCTACGATAAATCCACTCCGGGGGAAGAGGGTGCGGCTATGGGTATCGGCTACGGAAATCACCCGGCCGGCAAGTCCAATTGGCAGCATTTCATAGACTACTGGTTTACTGAAGGAAACGGATTCGACGCCCTGAACGAGGTAGTGGGCGAAGCGGAGGACAGGCTGGGACATCCATCCACTAAGAGAAAGGTAGTGGTCAGCATCCCGGACCCTATCCCTTATTACGATTTCAAAGACACCACTTCGAACACCGTTTACTGGGGCGAGTTGGGTGGCAGGCAGATGGATTTCGCTAAGGGCGAAGACAGGCTTGCGGCTTGCAAATGGTTTGTGGATGCGGTATTGGCCAAATGGAAAGAGGCAGGATTCAAGAACCTCGAACTGGAGGGATTCTACTGCTTCTCGGAGGAATTGGCCACATGGGAAAGCGGATATAATCCCGAGCTGAAGCGCTGGGAAGAGGTATATCCCGCACTCTCGGACTATGTACATAGCAAGAAGTTAAGCATGTCGTGGATCCCTTATAACTGGGCGGCAGGTTCGGACAGATGGCAGAATTTCCATTTGGACTTCGTGATGATCCAGCCTAACTATCTCTGGCATCCGGAGTATAATATGGAGGACTGGAAGGCACGTCTTCAGCAGAACAACCTGTCTATGGAACTCGAGCTGGACGACAAAGTGTTATACGGAAATCCGGATTGGGAGAGCTTCCGCGAGAGATTCTACTACTATTTCCAAATGTGTAAGGACCTCGGACTCTACGGAAACTGCATTCTGTCATACTATATGGGCGAAAATACCTTGTATAAGCTATCGGTTGCACAACATCCGGAGGACAAGAAACTATATGACGATTTCTGTCAATTCATTTTAGGAAACATTCAACATTGAGCGAACTTGAGAGCGAAATAAAGTACCTTAAGGGCGTAGGTCCCAAACGTGCCGAGCTTTTGGAAAAAGAGCTTGGCATACACGATTTGAACGACCTGATTCACCTCTACCCGTTCCGCTACATAGACCGCACGTCTATCCAAAGAATCACCGACATCCGGCAAGACGTGGCCAACATTCAGATTAAGGGCCAAGTACTTAGCCGGAACCTGACAGGCGAGGGAAAGGCCAAGAGGGTCAGCGTGACGGTGAGCGACGGCAGCGCCCAGATGGAGATGGTCTTTTTCAAGGCTCTCAAATGGAATTACGAAAAACTCGAGCCGGGTCGCACTTTCATCTTTTTCGGGAAGCCGTCGGAATATAACGGCAAGTTCAATATGGTCCATCCCGAGATAGACGACGTTAGCAGTGCGACCGGCTCGGAAAATAGAGGATTGACGGGTGTCTATCCGAGCACGGAGCGGCTTAAAAATGCCGGAATAACCGGGAAGATGATGTGCAAGCTTCAGAGCGGAGCCCTGGCGCTTTGCCTTCCGGAGATTCAAGAGACTCTGCCCGATTACATAATAAAGGACCTGGCGCTCTGTTCGCTACAGTACGCGATGAAGAACATACACTTTCCGACAGATGGTTACGCCTTAGAAAAGGCGCAGCGACGACTTAAGTTCGAGGAGTTGTTCTTCCTTCAGGTAAGCCTTCTTAAACAGAAATTCATACATTCGCGCTTGTCGAAAGGCTTCGTAATGCCTAAGGTGGGAGCCGATTTCAACCTCTGCTATAACTCTCTTCCTTATAGTCTCACGTCTGCCCAGCAGCGCGTGATAAAGGAGATTCGCGCGGACCTGATGTCCGGAAAGCAGATGAATAGGCTCTTGCAGGGCGACGTGGGCTCGGGTAAGACTATGGTGGCAGTGCTAAGCTGCCTGCTGGCCATAGGGAACGGCTTTCAGGCGTGCATATTGGCCCCGACGGAAGTACTTGCACAGCAGCATTATGCAAATATCCAGAAGTATCTGTCACCCACATCGGTGCGTTGTGCGCTTCTGACAGGCTCGTCGAAGAGCCGCGAGCGAAGGGAGATTCACGAAGGGCTGGAAAACGGGCAGATAGGACTTATAGTCGGGACGCACGCCCTGCTGGAGGATAATGTGGTGTGGAAGAATTTGGGATTGGCCGTAATAGACGAGCAGCACCGATTCGGAGTAGAGCAGAGGGCGAAGCTTTGGGCGAAGAACAGCAATGCGCCGCACGTGCTGGTAATGACCGCCACGCCGATTCCGCGGACATTGGCAATGACGGTGTACGGCGATTTGGACGTGTCGGTGATAGACGAGTTGCCTCCCGGACGCACGCCTGTGCGCACCACCCTGCACACAGAGGCGAAACTGCCGCAAATCTACAATTTTATGCGTAAGGAAATCGCCGCGGGGCATCAGGTGTTCGTGGTCTACCCTATGATTTTCGAAAGCGAGAAGATAGACTTGCAGAATCTGGAGCGGGGCTACGAGGACATCGTTCAGGCATTTCCTTTTCCGCCTTATAAGGCAGCCATAGTGCACGGCAAGCAGACGAGCGAGGAGAAGGCCTTTAATATGAACGCTTTCGCCGCAGGAAGGGCTAACATATTAGTATCGACCACGGTAATAGAGGTGGGTGTGGATGTGCCGAACGCTTCGGTGATGGTAATTATGAGTGCGGAACGTTTCGGGCTATCGCAGCTTCACCAGTTGCGCGGACGCGTGGGAAGGGGCGCGGCGCAGTCGCATTGCATCTTGGTCAGGGGGTACAAATGCTCGAAAGAAAGCCTTCAGCGACTGGAACTTATGTGCAGGACTGAAAACGGATTCGAGATAGCGGAGGAAGATATGAAGATGCGCGGTCCGGGCGATTTGGATGGCACGGCGCAGAGCGGTCTTCCTATAGAGCTGAACATAGCGTCCTTAGCTAAGGACGGACTTCTGCTGAACGAGGCGCGAAGCTATGCCACTAAGGTTCTCGAGACGGACCCGGAACTCAAAGACGAAAAGAATCTGCTGATAGTAAAGGAACTCCGCAAAGGAAAGTACCACACGAAAGACTACAGCAAGATTTCATAGTCGATTTTAACGAATCGCTGCAATAACCCTCTACTCATTTATCACCACCCCCATAGGAGCCTTCCAAATGGCATCCGTTTGGGGAATTAAGCGCTCTGCAATATCTTCAAAGGCTACATTACTATTCTTTAATTTGCTTAACACCTTCCTTACTTTAGCAGTAGCATACTTATAAACAGTGTGTTCAAGAATAAAAATGTCACTTCCATCCCACGTGTCCAGATCGAGCGGATCTCCCTTATATCCAGGGACAGAAGGCCCTCCCTTATATGTCGGCGGAATTATAACTTCTTCACAAAGCGATGGTTTCACAGCTCCACACCGCCCAGTTATAGTGAACCCGTTAAATCCTCTTATTAATTCGTCATCTTGAGTGTACACCTCGACAGGATATGTCTTCCATCCCGTTATATTGTTTTTTAGGAGTAACTCTATCACTTCGTCGGACACGGCAAAATTACGCCCGCCGTGGTCAGTTTTCATAAAATGAGTAAGAAGAAATAGCTTTTTATCTTCGTCGTTTATGTCATAATAATATCTACATCCCCCTGATTCTTTATATACTATAGGGAAGGTATAATTATCGTATCTCCCTAATAACAACTCCTCATCTCGCTCATTTATCCTAAATTCGTGTTCGCCTTTAAATATCCAATATTTATTAGGCAAATACATTCTATATACTACATCCTTATTCATGCTGATATTTATTCTTCAATTCTAATACTATTATTCAATTCCCAATATGGCTTCCCCTTAAACATTATATCTATTTTTTCTGCAATATCTTCAAAACAGATATTCGTCAATTTAGTCTTTTTAATTATGTTTCTGGCTTTCTTAGACATAAATTTTGCTGTGGTTCCCGGCAAAAGGAAAATATCAGAGCCATCCCAATAATCAAGATTAAGTGGATTTCCCTTAAAGGTATTTTCCGGCCCACCTGGGTATTGTTTTACATAAGGCTCTGCAAGAGACGGCTTTAACGCTAAACAACGTCCCGTTATGGTGAATCCGTAATATCCTCCTAAATAATTCTCATTCTTATCATATACCTCCACTGGATATGTCTTCCATCCCGTTACGTTATTTGTCGATAAAACATCTACCACCCTTTCACTAATCGCGAATATAGAACCGGCATACCCCGTACTCAAAAAATCTGTTCTCTTATTGTTTTTTATATATTCACTATCTTCCGATAAAAAAATGACAGGGAATTTATAATTCTCGTATTCTCCATATAACAAATCTCCATCATATTGTGATTCATAAAATACGGGGGCTGCGAACAGCTGACTCAAAGAGCCTTTTAAAGAAAATGAATAAAATCGATTTGCCTCTACCATAATTGATACTTTGTTTCAAAATGAAATTTGCCAGATAAAACCTTTCCGTATGCGAGAATATCTTTGAGAGTTACCACTTCTCCGTTCTTTTTTTTCTCTTCAAAAAATATTTCCCACGCTTTATTGTATTCGTATGCAGTATGTCTATGTTCCTCTTTTTTTACCCACGCTCCATACTCGGGTAAATTGATATCTTTCATCCCAGCATCTCTAAATTCCTTTGCGAATTTCACCGGAAAAACGTGATGAACTTCATATTCCACCCCCTCTTCCAGTCCCTCTTTTCCAAACTGTTTTATAAAATGCCTTCTAAACATAGACGATCTCGCGTTTTCTTTAATTCCCAAGATTGCTACATCTACGGCCGATGCTGTTTTTTCACCAATCTTTGTGCCATTTAAAATGCGTCCAGCACCACCAGGAAGGAATGGAACTGCGGCAGCTGCCACATCATATACTGTAGCAATACTATTCAGTACTATTCCTGCGACATTTCCATCTTTTATGGCATCTCGAAGATCCTTTATATCAAGACCCACATTGATTACATCACTCGCCGTCTCTATCCAATTCCCATCCGGATCGTAATAATTAATCGGATCTCCTCCGCAATAACTATACGGACTCAAATATGGATACGATAAAGACTTCGCATCTGGGGCTAACCAACTGCCATTTACGGGATTATAAAACCTTGCCCCGAAATCAATATATGGAGAATCGAATAAGCCAACTCTCTGTTCTTCTTTTCCTGAAAAACGATACCTATTATTACTTTCTGTCCTATAGTCGGCATCTATGTACCTACGTCCATAAGGAAGATATGAATCTTGTTCTCGAATACTTGATTGCGAACCATTTAATTCAACAAGGACTTGACTACTCCCTATAAGATCGTTAGTGAAATGAATATATTTCGGACCGCCATCTTCGTTTATTATTCGTCCATTTTTAGTCTTAATGCTTTCTATATATTCATTCCCGCTTGCGTTACTACCAACACTAAATACGAAATTTCCCCTATAGACATAGCCTCCTTCGCCTCTACTTATTGCGGAGTATTTACTTCCATCTGCAAAATAAGAATATTCTACTAATTTGCTGACATCTTCCTTATTTGCAAATGATGGTAATCCCCCTATATTGTATTCTATCCTTATTTTCCTCTGAGCATCTTTTGTTAACTGCCCTCCTTCATTATAAGTATCTGCAATCCGATGGTTTCCATCATAAGAATAGGCACTTTGATTATAACGAAGTACATTGCTATTTAAATCATATTCATAATTTTCTCCTCGCGTAGTACTACTTAAACGGCCTAAGCCATCATATAAGTACCCGTCATTAAATGGGTCTGCATCTTTATGTTTAACTTCGGTTTCACTTATCTTTCCAGAATACGTAAATGCATTATTCTGTTCAAACAGTTGCTCATTTTGAGTGTTTATGCTTCGTCTTAACTCGTGTGTTATCTGCCAATTCTGAATATCATACTTATACTCTTCGGACAAAATTCCATTAGTAATCTTCGATTTCAGACGACCTAATTCATCATATCTAAAAACCGTAGAGTCAAATTGCCACCCGTCAAGAGATTCTTCCTCCGAACTTAACCTCCCACGAGCATCGTAATTCATCACGTGAATATATTCAGTAGAGGAACCCGACTTTGCAACCTGCCTTTCTATCGTTTTAGTCTTCTCTCCAAGCAGATTCCACTCATACACATAATCGCTTCGCGTTCCATTCGAATAGGCTTCTGTCTTCGTTAAGACACGCTCTTCTTTATCATAAGTATAATCTACCGTCTTTGTTAAGTTGCCCTGTACGACACCATTGTTTAAAACTTTAGGCATCTCATATAAAACACGACGTTTTATCAAACCGTACGATAAACTATCTTTTTTTGCATAGTACTCAGTACTTTCAAGAGAACATACATCTTCTATTAGATAGCCCAAAGGTGCACCATTCAATACACTTGATCTTAATTCCTTCGGCGAAAAAGTAGATTTAACAAGACTCTTTTTAATAGGACGACAACTCGAATCGTAAGCAATTCGATACCATAGACTATCTACAAGCATCTGTGAGTCCGAAATCAATATCGGACAACTGTTCCTGTCATAGACATACTCTTTTCGGCCACCTCCCGGTATCTGTTCCGTTTCGATCAAGCCCCTCCCTTCTCGCTTTATTACAAAACAATACTTCTTGGAATAATCTCCATCTAATGTGAACGAATCCTCCAAGTGGGCCACTCCCTCCGGTTGTATTATACACGACAAGCTATCTCGAGTATCATAAATATAATATACATCAGATTTAGTATTACTATCTACATATCTACGTTCACATATTTTCCTACCCCAGACATTTTCATAATGCTCTATTCGCTTTCCGTCTTCGTCTATCTGAATCGTTTTTCTTAATTGACCAGACTGATAATATCCTTTTAATTCTACCTTATCCACCAAACTGAACTTGTGAATAGAATCAGAATCGTCATTTACAGAATATGTATTTCTTTGCTTCACGCCTCCACTCTCACGATAACGTCGCCCTGCTCTTTGACGCATAAGAAGTTTTCCATTAACTCGTTTTTCATAGTCTCTAACGACCATAGCACATGTATCAGAATACAACTGCTCATAAAATTGTTTCTGCTCATTTATGTCATTAGGCTTATATGTCGGAGCTCCAGCATAAGAATACGGCAAATACTCCAGCGCATCCGCTCTTTGATGCACATCATAGACTATCGGCCTCACCAAATGCCTTATAGGATCTGGATACGAACATTTTATCTCTTGAGAAAGATATCCTAATTCATCATAAAAATCTATGTCAATATAACTTTTACTTAAAGCTGAATATGTCGTTTTATATATATAATTATCGGCTCGCAACAACGGATATGGATCTACCTCCCCATCAGTTTTTATCTTATATTCATACTTGTTTAAGATCTGCCCATCAGCATCTTTTATCACGCATAATCGACCTTTAGAATCATAAGAATACCCCCGTTCTTTTCCACTAGGAAAGACTTGTCGGAGCATTCCCACTTCATCTTTCCACTCATATCTGCTTGTTAATCCATTTACACTCCTTTCTATTATATTCTTTCCCTTATTATCCCACTTAACTTTTATCGACACCCCAGACATATTTAGCGATGTCGGATGATAAAGCGTATCATAAGCGTAAGAATACACATCTAACGGCCCACTTCTTCCGGTAGTGAAAATCTTTTTTCTATTCAATACTTTTGTGGCGGCATCAACATAATATGAATAAATTGACTGGGGGCGATGGTTCGGCTCGCGCTCAAATGACGAATAATCATTTTCATAATTATATGATTGACTTAAAGACAAATATTCTACACTATCTCTAATGGTTGTGCAAACTATATCTTTTATCGGCGCCGGATAACAACTTACCCCACTCTGCTCCTGCTGTTCTCCACTATACCTATAATAAATTCGGTTTTTCTGCGATGTTTCACTACTTTCTCTTTCGGATAATGACAATTGACCTAATTCATTATACTCGAATATAGATATATCGGAAAAAGTCTTTCCATCTTCATAATAATCTACAGAAATCGTTTTTTCGAGTTGTGGATATAATTGTACTAACCCTATCTCTTTAAACCCTTTTATGACATTACAAACAACATATATAGGTTCAGCCTCTTTTACTTGATAAATATGCTCTACGCTATGGCGAAGCTTTCCGTTTGAGTCAAATTCTCTTATCAGTTTTTCTTTCCCCCGAACATATTTATAGTCTATTGACGGCGGCAAAAGCAAAGCGGCACACCTATTAATTCCTTCTTCGCTTATGTTGTATGAATTCAGCATTAAACGGCAATCCGGTTCATATTTTTGCGGATATGTAGACATCGCGTACCAATATCCATCCATATAATCCCCGAAAGAATAAAACTGGTGCTCTACCGTCGAGTTATCATCATATTCTTCCCATACTACTTCATATCCCATATGATCGTCCCTTGCCTCATAGAACTGCCCACTATTATATATATACATTGACCCATTATATGGATCTTCTGATGTCCCTTCCGATTGAAAACCAGTAGCGAAAACATATCGAGGCATTTTAGTCAACACGCCACTGCTTATTGAACCATTGCGTTCTATGGTATAACGGAAGTTTATCTTATGATTATAGATAGAAGACGTATTTCTAATACTCTTTACTCGTACGCCTCCTATTTTAAATCCGTACGGACAAGTCTCCGGCACCCCCGTAGGATTATCAACACTTTTATTCCATCTCTTCCCTGCCGTATGGGCTTCATATTCTATCTCACTGGCTCCTCCTGTCGGATAGGTAATTTTAGTTAATGCTCCTCTTTTTGAATATTCATAATCGGCATCTCTATTTCCAGTTCCCGTCAAATTATATAATGATTCATCCTGATCACCCACGTGAAGAATAGGTATTGTGTTTGAAAAATTTACTCCGGGATTTGTAGATTTAGGTATGTTCTTTCCATTCCAATATCCCCAATGATCTATGCTTCTTGTTTCAGGACCAGGAAAACTATATTTGTTGTCATACTCAAATTTATATTTACCATTTTTCAAAGAAGCAACTCCACTCAAAAACATCCTCGAAACAGACTCATTTTGGGCAGAATAATTATATGATAATGTCACCTTTTCTATCAGCTCCGACTCATTATTCCATATCTGAATTCTACCCAAACATTTATCTTTAATAACATACCGTTCGTGTGGTGCTCTATTATTTAACGCCTCTGTCTTTGACCTTATAGCATAAGTGAAACTAGCAATCGTTTTACCATCAACTTCTATCCTGTCAAGACATCTACTAACGACATATATCAGAGCATCTCTTTCTTGTAGATTTTCTGTCTTTGGATTCTCTTCTCCAGAAATGTAGCTCGAAGAACGACCATAATGATATGCCGTATCAAAACTGTATTGTCGAAAAACAAATAATTGCTGCGTGCCATAAATAAAATTAACGCTTCTTCCGGATGGGGCAACTATTTTCTTTAACTTCCACGAGGTTATAGGCCAATCCGTATTTCCCGCATCACGTGCACTCGTATCCGTGTAATCCACATAATCTATTCCTCCACCGAAAAAATAATAATATCCACTGCCATCACGAATAATTATCTCTGAATCATATCCCTTACTCGGATTAGATGACGGTGAAAATGTTATCTCATACTCTGCAAACGCTCCGTCACACGAATACGCACCACATTTTCCGTTCTCTCCAGTTATTATAAAATCTCCTTGTTTTCCACAAAAGGAAAAGTGAAAAACATCTGGCGCAGTCTCATAATTTGCATAATCTCCTTCCACCCTACTCCAATTCCCGTTATAAATATATGATGGACGCGTCCCATAAAAATAAGCCCCAACTGCTTTATCTAATCTCACACTTCCCCCGGAAAACAATCCGGATCCTATGCTGACTATATCTGATGTAGGTTCTTTCCCACTATTCTTAAAATAATAATACCCACTACAATCATCGCCACTCACACTTTCCGATGCGTGATGCTCGTCAGGTACCCCACGAACCTCTCTTGTAATAGCTCCTCCTACGTTCAAATACCATCCATACCCCATACTGCCACTCCCTTGCAGTGGGCGAAATCCATCAAAATGATATCCAAGACTTATTGGAATCTCAAAATCTATATCCTTATATGTATAAATAGGAATATTATATGAAAAAGCACCTGTATACATTGACGAATGTGTCGCCCCGTACTTGGTCATCGCAAAAGCTTCAGGGGAGCTTACTTCGCAAAACGACTTCTGTAAAGAACCGGCACTAATTTGAGCCTTAGATACCCCAATACTCAGTAGTGCAAAAAATACACTTGTTATTAGCTTCTTCATATTCCTTATGGTTTTAATGTTATTTTTCACAAACTTACAAAAACCTCCCGATTTTATGCTCGTTTATATTAAAAAAGCGGCCTTGCTGACTTAGGGGGCCTTTTCGCCTGTGATAACTCCTTATCAAATTCACTTTGGCAGCCAATGTGCCACTGAGCGCGTATATCGATACCTCCCTGCCAAGGTGGAGCTAAAAAAGTCTCACTTTGGCAAGCAATCCTTCATAGAGTGCGCTCTACGCTATCCGCCCTGCCAAAGTGAATTTGCGGAGCTCCAGCGAGCCACTTATCTTGAGAACGCCAGCCCCCTAACCCTATAATTCCTTGAGTTCATATGTACCTCGTTCAATCTTTATAGTACCGGAATCATCCGGAAAAGGAACTTTCCAATCATACCGCTGCAAATCCGCCAAAGTGTAACTATATCTCCAACAAGG
>Ga0129316_1000212_pt1 | contig 40276 bp, 36 predicted proteins | sample Cm1ome_2_FD_94429 | JGI IMG/M metagenome (GOLD analysis project Ga0129316, IMG submission 94429) | Eastern black-and-white colobus group fecal microbial communities from Wisconsin, USA - Cm1022B metagenome | ecosystem: Host-associated > Mammals > Digestive system > Large intestine > Fecal...
AAAGACCATCTCCATGAACTGGAGAAGCAAATCGTTTTCTCTTGTTGTCATATCATGTACCTTTATCTATTCAAAGGTACATACTTTTTAGTTATCCTAAACACAGGGTTTTCCCCCTGACCCAGACCTAATAGCGTGGAACGGGTATAGGACTGGCTCCACGCTTTTGTTGTATGTGTGGTCATTTATTTTTTTAACAAACCATTCTGGAGTCTTTGGTTCTAATAAAGAATCTTATGAGATTGATTAAGGAAAGCCAAACTCAAAACTACGAAAGACCACAAATTATTGAAATCGACCTCATTCCGCAAGGGGTGTTGTGCGGTAGTCTAGACGGATCTGCATCCGGTTCCGATTCCGATCCGGCAGGAACGCCTTGGGGTGGTAGCGAAAACGAGTAAAAAAAGGGGAAGCATTATGAGAAAACAATTATTTGCCGTATTGTCTTTTACGGCTTGTCTCGTTGGTTGTAATCAATCATTGGAGATTTCTCCTGAAATTCAGGAAGCAGGCGTCTATGCCACTATTCAGCAGCCGGAGTCTCCGGTAAGTGTAAAGAGCCTCAATTGGGGAGATAGTAAACTCGCCTTTACTTGGGCAGAGGGTGAAAACGTAGTGGTATTCGGAGATGGCGACGCCGCTATGTTCAGGACAGTTACTGCAGGCGCTGCAGAATCGAAGCTCGAAAGCAAGGGCTTCAAATTACAGGATGGCGTAAATTATTACGCTTGTATTCCGGCTTACACTATGGGATTCAATGCCAGCGTGTCAGCAGTTCCGGTTTCTTTTACCGGACAGAGGCAGTTGGCAAACAATAATTCCGATCATCTTAAGTATTATGACTATGCTTGTGCTTCCGCTATTAAGGTAGAGGGAACTAACGCATTGTCTTTCGAACTGAAGAATCAGGTTTCTTGGATAGTTCTCGAGCATAACTTCGCTTCGGCTGTTAAGAATGTCGTTTCGTTCTCAATAAGCTGCGCGGACGCAGATTGTTTCGTAGCGAGCGGCTCCTTGAATGTCACCAATTCTACTTTTACTGCGCAGAAGATGGCGAGTGAGATCAAATTGGCATTAGGAGAAGAGGGCGGCACAGGCCTTTCATTCCAGGCCGGTGAGACTTTCAGAGGATTCATCACTGTGGCACCGGTCGATTTGACCGGAAAGACATTGGCCATTAAGGCCAATCTGGCCGATGGTACGGTCCTCGATTTGGGCACTATCGCTGCAGGCGGCGCCATCGTGGCCAATAAGCCTCAGGTAATCAGGACAAGCGGAACGAAGGCCGCTGTGGCTTCAGTCGGCGGTGTGGAATACGCGACTGTGCAGGCAGCTATGGCCGCCGTGAAGGATGGGGAGACCATAGCGCTTACAACAGACGCTCTTACAGAAAAAGTATCTATAGACAAGAGTGTGACTATTGATTTGAATGGAAATACTTTGACTAATGATACAGATGATGTCTTTAAGGTTACGAAAGATGGTTTGACTGTCATTTTTCAGAATGGTAATATTGTATCTAATAAGTATGGAGGTTTATTCTTTAATCAGGGGCTGAAAAACGAGAATATAACATTCAATAATTGTAATGTTACCGGTGTTGAAGGTGCTATAGCTACAAGTACATTGACTGGGTCTACTATCACGATTAATGGTGGCACATTTGTTTCTTCAAATAATGCAGTGATTTTGACTAATGGTAATTCTCGTGAGGGCGAGCCAAATACTATTATTATTAATGGTGGTACTTTCAAAGGTCAAATGTCTGATGAAGCATATGGAAGAGGCTCAATAGCTTGTGGAATCTATGCTGCGTGGAAAGATAATATAGTAGTAAATGACGGTACATTTGATATAGAAAGGGGCGTCGGAGTTCTCTGTCGTGGCGGAAAAGTAAGCATCAAGGGTGGAGTATTTACCACTTCGGATCCAGATAAAAAAACAGGATGTGTAGGAGACAGTAAAATTGTAGTTCCTTGCCAGACAGTTTATGTCGATAAGGACGCTAAATATCCGGATTATAAAAGTGCTGCAATCGAAATCTCCGGAGGACAGTTCTCAGATGATGCTTGTAAGTCGTATTTGGCTGAGAATCATACTGTAAAGCAGAATAAATCTATTTATACGGTAGAAGCGAACAGAATTTATCTAAATGGAACTACTTACAGCTCCTTACAAGAAGCGATAGATGCTGCTGTGGACGATCAGCCATTGACATTCTATAATAATGTCATAACTAACGCTTTTAGTATTCCTAAGGGGAAGCACATTCAGTTTAGAATGAATGGTAAAACCGTAACGGTTAAGGGTAGTGCAACAGGAGGTGGTGTTATTCTTAACGGTGATTTGACGATATCCGGTACTGGATTCTTCGGCGACGCCACTGGTGAGAGTGTGGGCTATTTGTTTAATATTAATGATGCTACGCTTACTATTGAAGAAGGTTGCGAAGCTACTTTCCAGTGTGGTCTTTCTTGTATTCAGATACAGTCATCTTCGGCCAAGGCTATTATTAATGGTGGAAAATGGATAGGAGGCGAATACGGAGGAAAATACTGGACCATTAATAAGATAGACAAATATAAAGATTCTCAGATATTAATAAGTGGCGGACAGTTTTATAAGTTCAATCCTTCTGATGTTCAGATTGAAAACCCTGTAGAAAATTGGGTTAATGACGGGTATGTTGCAGTTCAGAATGGTGATTGGTACGAGGTTATTACATTAGAAGAAAAGAATACGAAAGAAATAGAAAAAACTCTTTCTGTCAATAATGCTACTGCTACTATTTCCGAGGATGTTAAAACGAATTGTATTTATCCGACTGGAAGGAATACTACGATAATGCTGGAAAATGGTGCCGTTATTTCAGGGTCAGGTCAAGGGGGAAACACCGGTGATGTTATTTTGACAGGAAAGAGCCTTAATCTTAAAGGTCAAGGAAAAATTGTTTCTACAGTTGTAAGTGACGAAAAGAAAAGCCAGAGTACGGCTATTAATGTAACGAATGGTACGGTGAATATCTATGATGGAATTGAAGTAGACGGAGGAAATGGATGTGATGGTAATTACGCTGTTAAAATTGTAAAGGGAACGGTTAACATTCACGGTGGTTATTTCCATTCTGCTCCTAAAAAGGAAGGAGATGTAACGGAGGTAATATATCTGGCATCAGCCTATGCCTCTAGTAGTAGTTGTTCTTTAAACATTTATGGTGGAGTCTTTGAGTCCGGTGGGGATCCTAAGTATTTGATTAATTGTCAGGACGATTATAGGTCCAAGTGCCATATCAAGATTATGGGAGGCATCTTTGTTGGCTTCAATCCTGCGAACAATACTGCTGAAGGAGCTAATACCAATTGGGTTCCGGACGGCTATGTTTCTACTCAAACCTCCTATAACGGCAAGACCGCTTGGGAAGTCAAGAAGAAAAAATACTGCTTTTATAGTTTACATTATCAAATCCAAGGGGTGACTCATTTGAGCCGCCCCTCGCTTTTTTTGAATTTCGCTTCAGTCAAGACCTAATCGAATTTCAGCAACTTCGCCAGTTCTATGAAGTAGTCGTTTGACCAGATGTTCAACTCCTTAGGGTTTCTGACAAACGGGAGAACGTCAGCCTTTACCTGATTGATGTCTGACGTAGCAAGTCGTTCGTTTAGTCTCTCCAGAAAAGACTCCTTTGTGATTTCTTCATGATTGAACTGCAAGGCCCTTTCTTGCAGATGGGTGAAATAAAGTGGGATGTTGCAGTCTCTTCCTTTGACGCGATTTTTCCATGTTCGGTAAACGAGAGCGTGCATCATTCTTCTTATCTTTCTTCTTGATTTCGATATTACGGCCAACTAGGGCAAATTGGTCAATGATTGGCTGGAAGAAATAAGTGAAGTCAAACTTGTCGTTTGGAGCAAGGAGAGAAAAATCCATGTCTTCGGAGAATCGCTGCAGACCATGGAATATGCGCAGGCATGTGCCTCCATAGAAAGCGGCTTCATTGAAGAATCCACCGTTATATAGGCCTGCGAGAATGATTTGCTGGTTCACCTCGAAGGTGGCATTGAGCTTCTGTTGCTCGGTTGTCAGGTCGTAGGCCGATAGCATCTGGTTGAATAATTCGTTTCTCATTTCTTTAGATACTTTATTAGTGTCTCAATGGAATTGGCTTTCTTTCCCACTTGGGCATAGCGCTCAAAAATGCTCACATCCAAGTTCCGTAAATCTTCTAAATCCATACGGATATCCTCTTCAATATAGGACTCCACATCCTTTAAGTAACGGAGATTGACCTTGGGTGAATTGGCAATAAGGTCGCAGAGAGCCTTCTCCGGAGTCGCCATCAAAAAGGCATAATTCTGCTTATTGATGCTCGTGATGCCAATGGGGAATGCCTCACGAGAAATCATCTGATACTCATAACGCCCTAACGGAGTGTCGAAACTGCGTGTATGCTTTAGGGTCATCGACTGTACAGTGTAAACAGCTTCCGGAATGAGGCCATAGTAGCGAAGCGCGGTCTGCATAGAGACGTATGACGGAGTATACAGGTGGTTGGCAATCAGTTCTGTGGACAGAGCTATATGCGAGACCTTTGGGTCAACCACATATAATCCTTTCTTGAGTCGTATGATCTTTCCTGCAGCCTCAAGATTGCGCACCTTCTGGTTCCCCGCCTCCAAATCAGGAAATAGAGAAGCCACTGTCTGCGTGCTGACAGGAATGTTTCCGATATGTTCCAACTCCATTATCAAAAACTAAACAATTTTTACTTTTCTGTTCCGGAATTGACTACTAGACTATAATGAGGCTAACTGAAATTGGGTGGCGCATTGATAAAGTCAGAAAGTAATCTACCTCATTGAGGCTGTTTTCTGCATCATTTTCTTTAATTTGATGCAGAAAATTCGTTTTTGAGGCAGAAAAACACTATATTTGCCCTATAAATCGAATGCGCTATGCACGAATTTGATTTCATAAACCGCCCGAAAGATCTCCTCACGCCGGAGGTCGTTGCCCTGCTGACCCGGATCCACGAGTGCCGAGGTCGCCAGGAACTCTACATCGAAGCGGAGCCTGACGTTCTCACAGCTTTACTGGAGGTCGCCAAGATCCAGAGTACCGACGCTTCCAACCGTATTGAGGGCATCTATACAACGGACGAACGCCTGAAGGCCATCGTCCAGGAAAAAGTGAAACCCCGTAACCGCAATGAGGAGGAAATCTCCGGCTATCGAGACGTGTTGGCAACCATCCACGAGTCCTACGAACATATAGCTCTGCGCCCAAATAACATCCTGCAGCTGCACCGGAATCTCTATTCCTTCAGCAGCACCGTGGGGGGCACTTACAAGAACTCTGACAACATCATTGCAGAAAAACACGCAGACGGTGCTGAAACAGTCCGCTTCCGTCCGGTCCCTGCTTTTCAAACGGCAGATGCCATGTTGAACCTCTGCACCAAATACAACGAAGCCATCGAGGCCGGCATCTATGATCCGCTTTTCTTGATGCCGGTATTCATCCTGGATTTCCTCTGCATCCACCCCTTCAATGACGGGAACGGCCGTATGAGCCGACTTCTGACGCTCCTGCTTTTGTACCGCGCCGGATTCATCGTGGGCAAGTACATCAGTATTGAGATGCTCATTGAGAAGAGCAAAGACTCCTACTACGAGGCTCTTCAGGCCAGCTCCCAGAACTGGCACGAAGACAGGAACAATTATCTTCCCTTCCTCAAGTATATGCTGGGGGTCATTGTTAAGGCTTACAACGAGTTTGAAGACCGCGTGGAGCACCTCCGCTATCGCAAGGTATCAAAACCGGAGAGAATCAAAGCCATCATTGAGCGCACCCCGGGCAAGATTACCAAGAAGGAAATCGCCCAGGCCTGCCCCGATATCAGCCTCACCACCATCGAGCGCACCTTGGCAGCCCTCCTTGACGCCGGATACATTGAGAAAACCGGCATCGGCAGGGTCACAGCCTATGTAAAAAAATAATCCGGGAGTCAATTGTAACCCTTGAAATCGACTTGTCGGAAAATGGAAAACCCTCACTAGGACTATCTACACGTCATAGGAGGAGCGCAACATCGCATACATCATGGAGTCTAAATAACTGGCTAACTGAAATTGGGTGACGCATGGGGATAAGTTTATTTCGCTGCCTTAAAGGTCTTTCCGAATGGCATAATGGAGAGGCCAACCATCTTGAAATGCTGCAATCCGAATGGAATGCCGATGATGGTCACGCAGAAGAATAGGCCGAAAACTAGGTGTACGAGAGCTATCTCCCACCATCCTATTAGAATCCAGAGCACGTTCATAAACACACTTGTACAGCCTCCTGCATTTTTCCCATCTACGACTTCTGTTCCAAACGGCCATAAAGAAAATACGCCAAACTTCCATAATTGGTAGCCGAATGGAATGCCAATGATGGTCAAGCAATAGAGAAGGCCTACCACGAAATACACGAGTGAGATTAAGAATCCTCCTAATAAAAACCAAAGAATGTTACCTAAATACTTCATAATGATTATAAAAATTACTTACCCTAAAATCTCCTTGGCCATAGCATTCACCTTGTCCACGTCGATTGGTTCGAGGACAATTTACACTTTTTCCAACGACTTTTCAAGTAGTTGCTACACTTTTTCCAACGACTTTTCGGTGGTTCGTCGCACTTTTTCCAACGACTTTTAGCACCCCAAAAGGTGGTAAAAATGTCTTCAAATCAATGCTGAAGAAGTCCTCCAAAAGAAGTCCTTCGGGACCGACTACGAAGGCACTTTAATATGGCTAAATATTGTCTCTCGAAAAACAAATTTCTAAATTATGTTTTACAATTTTATAAAATGTATTTTACAAAATCGCAAGATATAATCTTTTTTTAGTAATACTTTTTCTTTTTGAAGGCATCTCCTTGAGGTGGATATCCTTGACATAGTATTTTTCATTCCCGCTTCACACGAATAAAGGCGACTCATTCGAGCCGCCCGTTGTGCTTTAAAGTCAACTAATTTATTCCTTTACACGATACCAATCCATCGTTCTTCCGACCCAGCCTTTTTTGTCCAATGAGCCGTGAACTTTCAAGATGTCGCCGTCCACCTTCATAGAACAAAAATAAGTCTTTCCGTTATTCGGGTCGTATATCGTACCATTACCATACTTGTTTCCGTCCTTTTTCAGTCCGTGAAGCATATTCAGTCCCATAATTTCACGAGACTGGAGCTTCGGGTCGGGATTCATAGCGTCTTTATAAGGGATTCCGTTAGGGTCAGTAGGCTCAGCCAGCCATACTACGCGACCGTTATAGTGGTCACCTTCCTTATACACCTCTACGATGGCGCTGCCATCTTCCAGTTTCCATTTACCGAGAACGTCCTGGGCAAATGCCCCTACAAATGACATCGCTGCGAGAGCGACAGTTAAAATGATTTTTTTCATAATGCCTGGGCTATTGTCAAAAAGTGTGCCTTAATGGTGATAGTTATCAGTGCTCATCGTAATGCCCATAAGCCGATAGTACATCCACATTCACGATTGATTCTTTTATTTCATATATTAGTCGGTGTTTTATAGAAATCTTCCGAGACCATTGTCCGGAACGGTCACCTTTGAGTTGCTCCGGTTTTCCAGTCCCCGTTTGAGGATGTTCCTGTAACTCCGCTAATAATCTCCCTGCCTTTTTAAATGCTGCAGGTTCAGATTTTTTAAGTTTAGATAAATCCTCAAGAGCTTGAGGAGCAAATATTAATTTATACATCTAAAGATTAGCCAATAAAGAATCCAACTCCTCTTTCCCTGACACCGATATTCCTTTACCATCGGCTATGCTTTTGCGCGCATCGTCTACACGGGCGAGAAAATCCTTTTTGCTTACCAGACCATCATCTTCCGTTATGGGCACTATCTTAAAACTTCCAGCGCGCGAGGTTAGAATGACACTCTCGCCGCTCGCGGCCAACCCTAGATATTTACCCTGGTTAGCCCTAAAATCACGTATGCTTATAACCGTCATAACTCTTTCTTTTCTGCAAATATAATGGATGTCACTTTGGTATCCAAATTTTTTAGCAAAAAAACAAAAAATGCAACCGCAGTGCAGTTGCATTCTTCAGGTGCCTCGGACGAGACTCGAACTCGTACAGCCATTTCTGGCCAAGGGATTTTAAGTCCCTCGTGTCTACCATTCCACCACCAAGGCTTCCGTTTTGAGGGAAACAAAGATACTAATAATATCTGAAAATCAAAAATACCGCCTCTCCTGTTTCACTAATGCCAAGAAGATGAAAAGCATAGTCGTAAACGACAGAAGCGAAGTGCCTCCGTAACTTATGAACGGCAGCGGGATACCGATTACCGGCATCAGCTTTATGGTCATACCCACATTGATAATCAAGTGCATAAAGAAGCAAGCCGCTATGCAATACCCATACACTCTGTTAAACGGCTCGCGACACCCCTCCGCCACCTTCAAGATTCTTCCTATCAAGTAAACGAACAGTCCTATGAGGATAAAGCACCCTATGAATCCGAACTCCTCGCCTATGGTGCAAAAGATAAAATCCGTACTCTGCTCCGGGACAAATCCGAAAGTAGTTTGAGTCCCCTGAAGGTAGCCCTTGCCCGTCAGCCCGCCCGAGCCTATCGCGATAAGGGATTGATTTACATTATATCCTGCCCCCATCGGGTCCTCCTTCATGCCCAGCAGCACCTCTATACGCAGTTTCTGATGAGGCTTGAGCACATTGTCGAACACGAAATCGGTCGAAAGAATCGTAAGCGAGCCCACTAATGCCACCAGAGCCGAAGTGACCCGCAATTGGCGCCTCGCCTTGAACGATTTGGCCCCGTGCGTCCTGAACAGGACATAATAGAGCAGCACCAGAGCTGCCAGCACCGCGAACCCCACCCACAGCGGGAACCGGATCGACAGTATGAAAAGCACTGCCAATACCAGGAAAAGCATTATCCACCAGCCGGAAAGTCCCTCGCGATAAAGCACGAAGATATAGCCCAGATACACCAGCACCGTACCCGTCTCCTTTTCGGCCAATATCAGCAGCGTCGGAATCCCCACGACCGCCAGCACTGTGGCCAAGTCATTCATCTTCCGGGCGTTAAACCCGTGCCCGCGCAGGAAATGGGCCAATAGCAACGAAGTCGTAATCTTCGACAATTCGCAGGGCTGGAAACTTATCGGGCCCAATTTGAACCACGACCTCGAACCATTTACCTCCGAGCCCAAGACTAGCGTCGCCACCAACAGCAGCAGAACGAATATATAAGCCGGAGTGGAAATCACCTCCCAGAGGAAAGGCTTTATCACGAAAAGAATGACACACCCTATCGACAGGGAAATCCCCGCCCAGAGAATCTGCTTGCCGGCCCTTGTGCTGAAATCCAGCAGGGAAGCGCTGCCCTCGGCGCTGTGACCTGCCGCGAAGATGCTCAGCACGCCGATCGCCACCAGAGATAGATAGCAGAGAATGATTCTCCACTCGATAGTCTGGCCAAGCCCTCTATTCAAACCTTTTCCCGTCATTTTTTCTCTACGTTCATAAGATCGGCATCCATCACATAACTCTCCATCCACTTTCTTCCCGGGCCAATCTCTCCGTTAAGATACTTCTCTATCATAAGCGAAGCCATAGGACAAGCCCATTTGGCTCCGAAACCTGCATTCTCAATGTAGGCTGCTACCGCGATCTTAGGGTTTTCACGCGGTGCGAAGCAGATGAACACCGAATGGTCGGCACCGTGCGGGTTCTCGGCTGTGCCGGTCTTCCCGCACACATCGAGTCCCTCGATGGCGGCCAGGGCCGCGGTGCCGCCCGCCGCAGTGCCTGCATTTACCGCCTTCCACATGCCCTCCACCGCGTATTCGAAATACACAGAATCCACCTTCGTGTAATGCCTCTCCTTATACTTGGCATCTATCTTCACCTGCTCGTTGTCCTTAATGATATGAGGCGCATAATAATACCCGCGATTCGCCATAATCGCACATAAGTTAGCTATCTGAAGAGGCGTAGCCCCTATCTCACCCTGACCTATGGACAGCGAAACTATGGAAGAGAACTTCCACCGCCCCTTTCCGTAAAGCTTGTCATAAAGGGAGCTCTGCGGAATGGTACCCCCGAGTTCGCTCGGAACGTCACTCCCCAGCGAAGAACCGAAACCGAAACTGCTCACATACTCCCGCCACGCATCGAAAGCCTCCGCCGTCGTCGCGTATTTGGGATTCTCCAGAATGTCCTTGAAGACATAACAAAAATAACTGTTGCAAGACATCATCACGGCATCCGTGAAATTGATGGGCGAACGATGCTTGTGGCATCCCAGCTTACGGCTTGGCGTATAGTAATAACCCAATTGGCAAGGATGCATATCGCTCACCTTCAGTACGCCCTCCTGGAATCCAATCATCCCGTTTACCAGCTTGAAGACCGAGCCCGGAGGGTAGGAAGCCTGCACCGGACGGTTGAAAAGCGGTTTGTAAGGATTGGCCAGAAGGTCCTGGTAGCGGGTCCCGATGTTCTCCAAATCCTGCACGTCTATTCCCGGACTGGTCACGAGCGCCAGAATCTCGCCCGTAGAAGGCTCTATCGCGATAAGGCTTCCGCGCTTGTGCTGCATAAGGGATTGGCCGTACTGCTGAAGGTGACCGTCGATGGTCGTGGTGATGTTCTTTCCCGGCACTGCGTCCATATCGTTATGGCCGTCGTTAAAGCTGGTAAGCACTCTGTTACGAGAGTCGCGAAGGTAGATGCAGTAGCCCTTTTCGCCGCGAAGATCCTTCTCTCGGGTAGCCTCCAAGCCGGTCATTCCGGCATAGTCTCCGCTCTTGTACTCAGGGTGTTTCTTAATGTAGTCTCCGTCCACCTCTCCCACATATCCCAGCAGGTTTCCGCCGGCGTTCAGCGGGTAGTCGCGAGTGTTTCGCATCTGGGCGTAGAATCCCGGGAACCAATACTCGCTCTCCGAAAAGTGCACGTAAGTTCTTTCGTCTACATTATGCAGGAAAGTGAGTGTCTGATAGCCTATTCGGGAGCGGAACTTTCTGTAATAGTCGAGCTTTTCGACGAGATACTCCTTATCTATGTTCAGTATGGAACAAAGCGCCGTGGTGTCCAGATTGCGGATTTCCCGTGGCGTGACCATAATGTCGTAGCAAGTCCTGTTGCCTACCAGAATCTCTCCCTGTCTGTCGTAGATGATTCCGCGTGGAGGATAGATGGTCTCGCGCAGAATGGAATTGTTCATCGCGTCGGTCTTGTACTTATCGTCGACGATCTGTACGTAGAATAGCCTGGACAGCAGGACTAAGGCGGCGAAGACGAGCCCTATGACGATTTTAGTATAGCGATTCGAATCGTTCATGGTGCTACTCTCCCTTATAGAGCACGGAAGTGCATATAAAGCATAGCAGGGCGCTTATGACCGAAGATATCACCCAGCGAAGGAGATTTACTGTGAGAGGCAGTGTACCTGCGCTGTCTATCAAGACATAGAGTAGGAAGTAGATGGCGCAGAGTATGCTTATGGCGATACCGGTCTCCCTGCTTGACTGATATGTCAGCGGACAGCCATCCCTAAAAGAGAAAATCTCATCGCCATAGACTAGTTTGAAGACAACGTTCTTCAGGAGCGCACACACCAGCAGGCAGATGCTCGTGCAGCCTAATTGGGAGCTCGAAAGCAAGTCTACAGCCATTCCGGCGAAGAAAGCCACGAATAGGGCGAAGTTAGTGGAGCGCTTGAGCGGAAGGCTCATCACCACGAGAGGTAGCAGCGAGACGAGCACGTACTGCGATATGTTCAGATAGTTGTTAAGCAGAATCTGAACGACGCAGAGAGCCAAACTCACTATTATGTGATAGGTCCTGTTCATAAATCCTCTCCTTTATCTTCCAAGTACTCCAATTCTCCTCTATACTTGTTCTTCAAGACGTAGACGAAATTGAGGGACGAAAAGTCCTGGAACAAATCCACGAGGACATCCTTAGTGGTTCCGTTCCTTACGGCAGAGCCGCGAATCGTTCCCAAAGCTATGCCCGACGGGAACATCTCCGAATAGCCGCTTGTCCAGACCGTGTCCTGTACGGCTACCTCGAAATAGAGCGGAATGCCGTGCAGAATGGCCTTGTTGCTGCTCATCCCGTCCCACGAGAGCGTGCCCGTGAGCCCGTTCCTGCCTAATCTGGCGCTTACGCTCGACCCCGGATTCATTAGAGTTCTTCCGTATGCCAATTTTTCAGTCACTGCGTCTATCGTCCCCACGACTCCGGTCGGGGTCACTACGCCCATACGGGCCTCGACGCCGTCTTGAATGCCTTTGTTCAGGATGAAGTAGTTTTTCTGACTGTTAGTGCTAAGCTTTATGATTCGAGCTCCGATATACTCGAATTCGTCGTCGGCCATGACTCCGGAAAGCATGGCTGTGCTGTCCATGGCTTCGCGGTAACTTCTGAGCCTTTCCCACAATACGGCGTTCTCCTTTTCGAGAAGCAAGTTCTTTTCTTTCAGACGGAAATAGCTGTTAACCTGGTCGGTCTTGTCCCAAAGCCACGCCTTCGCTTCGGTGGAGATCCGGCTTAGCCAGATGCTTTGATTAGAATTCGATGCGCGCAGAATAGCGACAGCAGCAACCTCCAAACAAATGAAGATTGCTGCAGTCAATAAAAGTTCTTTCGTTTTCCGCGTGCGAGTCATCAGATGCTACCTCATCAGGAATTTATACTTGTCGGTATTCTTGATGGCCTTACAAGTACCTCTTGCCACAGCGTGTAGCGGGTCTTCCGCCACTGTGAATTTGATGTTTACCTTATCCGTGAGTCGCTTTGCGAGTCCGCGAAGAAGGGCGCCGCCGCCGGACAGGTAGATACCGTTTTCGATGATGTCCGAATAGAGCTCCGGAGGGGTCATCTCGAGTACGTGCATAATCGAAGTCTCGATTTTAGCTATTGATTTGTCCAGACAGTGAGCGATTTCCTGATAGGTGATGGTAGCTTCTACCGGATGGGCCGTCATAATGTTAGGTCCGTTTACGATATATGGAGCCGGTTCGTCTTCGAGTTCCGAAAGAACTGAACCTACTGCCCATTTGATCTTCTCGGCAGTGCTTTCACCCACCTTTATGTTATGTTGCTGGCGCAGATAGTACTGAATGTCGCTGGTGAACACGTCTCCTGCCACACGAATGCTGTCCTGCTGCACGAGTCCTCCCAGGGAGATGACTGCGATTTCAGTGGTACCTCCACCTATGTCCACGACCATATGTCCCTTAGGTGCTTCCACGTCGAGGCCTATACCTAGAGCTGCTGCCATAGGCTCGAAAATTAGATATACGTCGCGTCCTCCGGCGTGTTCTGTAGAGTCGCGCACGGCCCTTATTTCCACTTCGGTACTTCCCGAAGGAATGCCGATGACTACCTTAAGGTTAGGAGAGAAGAGGCTGCTCTTCCTCTTGCTTACCTGACGGATGAATCCGCGAATCATCATCTCGGCTGCGTTAAAGTCGGCGATAACGCCGTCCTTAAGCGGTCTGATGGTTTTGAGCGTAGGGTTAATGCGCTCGTGCATCTTCTTAGCCTCGCTTCCTATGGCAAGGCATTTACCTGTAGCGACGTCTACCGCCACTATGCTCGGCTCGTCCAGTACGATAACACCATTCTGATAGATAATGGTATTAGCTGTGCCGAGGTCTATTGCTAATTCTTGGTTAAGAAATCCGAATGCCATATCAAAATTTTTACTTCTTACAAAAATAAACATTTTTGTTAGTATTTTTGTATGAGATTGTGCACTTATGAGAAAAAAAATTTATGGAATATTCGTAGCCGGAGGTTCCGGTACCAGAATGGGAAGTCAAGTTCCCAAGCAATTCCTCGATTTGGGCGGAAAACCTGTGCTTTTCAGGACGGTAATGCGCTTCGTGGAGGCCATTCCGGACATTAATATCATAATGGTGCTTCCGAAGGCTCATTTCGACACTTGGAAACAGATTTGCCGCGAGGAATGCTTCGACAGTCCTCAGATTCTGGTCGAAGGGGGGCTTACCCGTTTTCATTCGGTAAAAAACGCGCTCGAGAGAGTTCCTCGGGGAAGCGTCGTGCTCGTTCACGATGGCGTGAGGCCGCTGGTAAGTGCCGAACTCGTGAGAAAATTGGCCTTAAAGGCAGAGGAAGGGCAGTGTGTGATTCCGGTCACTGCGGTGACGGACACGCTGAAGTCTCTGGTAAAGTCGGATGTGGAAGGGGAGTTCGTTCAGAGCGGGCAGCCTGCTCCGGACCGCGAGACTCTCTTCGCTGCGCAGACCCCTCAGGCATTCCCGTCGGAGATTCTTAAAAATGCCTATCAAAGAGGCTTCTCGCCTCATTTTACGGACGATGCGTCTGTGGTGAGCGAAGAAAAAATACCTCTCACCTATGTCTTGGGCGAGAGGTATAATATAAAGATTACTACTCCTGAGGATTTGGAGTTCGTAAGAAAAATCTATTGATGGTCCTTGTGTACCCAGATTTGCCTTTTCAACGGTTCGTCCAGAGATACCATAGTCTCGGATGACTGTATGTAAGGAATCTTCTGTATAGTGTTGAGCACCACATCCATAAGGTGGGCGTTGTCTCTACAGTAGAGCTTTATGAGAATGGACGAGCGTCCGGTGATGAAATGGCATTCCACGATTTCGTGGACGTCTTCCAGGGCGTTTATGACCTCGCGGTACTTGTTGTTTTCCGTAAGGTTGAGGAACATAAAGGCACAGATGGTATAACCTAAGGACGACGGCTTTATGAGAGTCGACGAACCGTAGATAATTCCCGCTTCTTCAAGTTTTTTCACTCTCTGGTGTATCGCAGCGCCTGACACTCCGCATTCGCGGGCGATTTCCAGATAAGGCTTTCTGGCGTCATTGATTAGTTCCGAAAGGATAATCCTATCCATTTCGTCTAGTTTGTAGTGTTCGTTCATTTTTTAGATTTTCTATTGTTGGTGGGTGACTGATTTGCTATGATTTCCTTACACTCGTCTTCCGTAAGTGTCTCCGGGTTGGTGCCTTTCGGGAGTTTGTAATTCTTTCCCGAAGCCTTTATGTAAGGTCCGTAAGGTCCGCTCAGCACGCTGATTTCTCCCCATTCGTGCAGAGCTGTCTTCGAAGGGGCCTTTTGGATAAGGTCTATGCACTCCTGGAGGCTTATTTTCAGCGGGTCGTTACCTCTCGGGATGGAGAAGTTATGGGAGTCGTACTGTATGTAGGCTCCGAACCTGCCCTTTTTCACCACGATAGGCTTTCCTTCCAATTCTCCGACCGTTCTCGGAAGAGAGAAAAGCTTGAGGGCTTCTTCCAGGGTGATGCTCTCGATGAGCTGTCCCTCGCCCAAGCTTGCGAACATCTTTTCGCTGTCCTCGCCCTTCTGGACGTAAGGTCCGTACTGGCCCAGCTTGGCAGTTATCATCTTGCCGTCCGTCGGGTCCACTCCGATTTCCCGCTCGATTTTCTGGTATTGCCTGTCGCTCACGGCCTTGTCCACCTCGCTATGGAATGGGGTGTAGAATGTGCTTATGCAGTTGTGCCAATCCAGTTTTCCCTCGGCTATCTTGTCGAAGTCGCTCTCCACTCCGGCGGTGAATCCGTAGTCCAGGATGTCGGAGAAATTGGCCACGAGATAGTCGCTCACCACCATTCCTATCTCGGTAGGAAGCAGCTTACCCTTCTCTGCGCCTATAGTTTCCTTTTTCTCGCTGCTGGTGATGACATCGCCCTTGAGCGTGAGGTTGGTCACTGTCCTGCTCTGGCCCGGCTTGTCGCCCTTGACCAGATATCCGCGGCCTGTGGTCAGAGTGCTGATGGTCGTGGCGTATGTAGCAGGTCGGCCAATTCCCAATTCCTCCAGTTTCTTAACCAGCGTAGGCTCCGAATATCTGTACGGCGGCTGGGTGAATTTGCAATTGGCATCGATGGAGACTGCCTTCAGCGTGTCGCCGACATTCATCGGAGGCAGGAGGCTTGCGGTCTGCTCGTCGACCTCATCGTCGCGACCTTCCATATAGTTTTTCAGGAATCCGTCGAATACGATTTCGGCCGACTGGAGCACATAGTGTTCGCTGCGCTTGTCGAGTCCCACTTTGATATTAGTGTTCAGCAACTTGGCTTCTGCCATCTGGCAAGCCACGGTGCGCTTCCAAATAAGATTGTAGAGCTTCTGCTCCTGCGGCGTACCTTCGATGGCGGTATTCTCTATGAATGTAGGGCGAATGGCCTCGTGCGCTTCCTGAGCCCCCTTCGTGTGGGTCTTGAACTGGCGCGGAGACGAGTACTGCTCTCCGTAATTCTTCACGATGAAGGATTTGGCCGTTCCTATGGCCAATTGGGACAAGTTCGTGGAGTCCGTACGCATATAGGTAATAAGTCCTCGTTCGTACAGGCTCTGTGCGATGCGCATTGTCTGGCTAACGGAAAAATGCAACTTTCGACCGGCTTCCTGCTGGAGAGTGGAGGTGGTGAAAGGTGCTGCCGGCATTCTCGTACCATCTTTCTTGTCGATGGAAAGCACGGTGTAAGTAGCTCCTATACTGTCGTTTAGGAACTTTTCAGCCTCTGCGAGCCCGGCGAACTTCTCGTCGAGCGTACCCTTGACCTTGCTCCTCCCTACGGAGAACACGCCTTCTACCTTATAGAAAGCCTGTGGTTCGAATGCCAATATCTCCCTTTCCTTATCGGTCACCAGACGCAGCGCCACCGACTGGACGCGTCCTGCGGAAAGACCTCTTTTGATTTTTCTCCAAAGCACCGGAGACAGTTCGTATCCTACCAATCTGTCCAATACCCTTCGTGCCTGCTGTGCGTCCACCAGGTTCATATCCACCTTGCGAGGGTGCTTGAGGGCTTCCGTTATGGCGTTCGGCGTGATTTCGTGGAAAGTGATTCTCTCCGTCTTTTTAGGGTCGAGGTCCAGCGTCTGGGTCAAATGCCAAGAGATGGCCTCCCCCTCGCGGTCCTCATCGGATGCGAGATAGACCATATCGGCCTTCTTCGCCAAAGCCTTCAGCTCGCTTACCGTCTTTTTCTTGTCTGCAGGAACTATGTACTTGGGTGTAAATCCGTTATCTATATCTACACTTAACTCTTTTTCCTGTAGGTCGCGTATGTGACCTTTCGAAGAAACTACCGTGTAGTCCTTCCCTAGATACTTTTGAATTGTCTCCGCCTTATGTGGAGACTCGACTATAACCAAATTCATAATGCAAAGATTATCACAAATAAAGGAATTTTCAAAATTTAATGAGTATTTTTGTGCTCGTTATGAAAGAACGTACGCGAAAAAGGATTATAATTTGGTTTTGGATACTCTTCGCTCTGCCTATAGTCGGAGTGACGGCCCTCGTGATTTCTGTGGTCAAGTTTGCTCAGATTCCGTCTTTCGAGGAGCTGGAGCATCCTAATAACAACCTAGCCACCAGACTTATATCTTCCGACGGGGTGGTGATAAGCACATTCCATATAGAAAACAGGACTTATGTCTCCTATGAGGACATCTCCCCGAACGTGATACACGCGGCCGTCGCTACCGAGGACGCTCGCTTCTATAACCACAGCGGAGTGGATTTCCAGAGTTTGGGACGAGTTCTTTTCAAGACCCTTCTGATGCGGGATTCCAGCCAGGGTGGTGGTAGTACCATAACCCAGCAGCTTGCGAAGACCCTCTACCCGCGCGAGGAATTGCTTACCGGATTCCCGGGGGCCAAGTATGTCTCGATGGTGTGGATAAAGATGAAGGAATGGGTGACCGCAGTGAAGCTCGAAAGGAACTACACGAAGGAGGAGATAGTGGCTATGTACTTGAATTCCATCTTCTACGGGAGTGGAGCCTATGGCATAAAGGCAGCCAGCGAGACTTTCTTCGGGAAGGAGCCTTGCGAACTGAACATCCAGGAGGCGGCGCTTCTGGTAGGGGCCGTAAACAAGCCTACTCGCTATAATGCCGCCCTTCATCCGGAGGCTGCCAAGACTCGCAGAGACTTCGTAATCTCGCAGATGGCGAAGGCGGGGTATATCTCCGAGTCGGATAAGGTATTGGCCCAGAATAGTCCCATCGAGCTCAATTATAGCGTGCAGGACCACAATTCGGGATTGGCCCCGTATTTCAGGGATATGATCCGAAAGGAGATGAGTGCATCCAAGCCTAAGCGCTCGCAGTATCTCTATGAAGATGAATATGTGGCAGATACGATTCGATGGGCGCAGGACGACCTGTATGGCTGGCTTAACAAGAACACAAAGCCTAACGGTGAGAAATATAATTTGGACAGGGACGGCCTGAAGATTTACGTAACCATAAATTCGCGTATGCAGCGCTATGCAGAGGAGGCGGTTCAGGAGCAGTTGTCGAAGAACTTGCAGCCTCTCTTTACTCGCGAGATGCGTTCGCGCCGTCTTCCTCCTTATCCTAACGACATCGATACCACTACCTATAATACATTGATGAATCAGGCTAGGAAATGGAGCGAGAGGTATCGTGTGGGTCGAAAGGAAGGACTTTCCGAGAAGGAGATTATGGCTCAGTTCTCGAAACCTGTCAAGATGCGCGTATTCGCGTGGAACGAAAAGGGTTACGTGGACACGGTGATGACCCCTAACGATTCCATCAAGTACTGCAAGTCCATTCTCCGTGCATCGTTTATGGCCATAGAGCCGTCGACGGGAGAGGTCAGGGCTTATGTAGGTGGCCCTTCGTACAAGTATTTCAAGTACGACAATGTCCGTCAGGGAAAGCGTCAGGTGGGAAGTACCGTCAAGCCTTTCCTCTACACTCTCGCTATGCAGGAGGGTATGACTCCGTGCGATAAGGTAGTAAATATGCCTCAGACCTTTAAGGTGAATGACGAGACTTGGACGCCGCGCAGTACCGACAGGGCGGATTATATAGGAAAGACCGTGACTCTTAAATGGGGTCTGACGCATAGCTCGAATAACATATCGGCTTACCTTATGAAGCAGTTCGGACCTGCCGCCATGGCCAAGATGATGCGCAAGATGGGTATCAAGAGCCATTTCGACGAGGTGTATTCGCTCTGCGTTGGGCCTGCCGACTTGACTCTCTGCGAGATGGTGTCGGCATTCAACACCTTCCCTTCGAAGGGAGTGTATTCAGACCCTCTTTTCGTTACCCGAATCGAGGATAACGATGGAAATGTGCTGGCGGAGTTTGCTAACAAGCACACCGAGGCCATAAGTGACAGGACTGCCTATCTTATGGTAAACCTTATGGAGGGTGTGATAGATCACGGAACTGGCGTAAGACTTCGTAACAAATATAAGCTTAAGGGCGAAATCGGTGGAAAGACCGGAACCACTAACGACAACTCCGATGGTTGGTTCATAGGATATACTCCTAAGATTACGGCCGGAGTCTGGGTAGGAGGAGAGGACAGAATGGTGCACTTCAAGCAGTTGGCTTTAGGTAGCGGTTCTAATATGGCCCTTCCTGTATGGGGTATCTTCATGCAGAAGTGTCTCAAGGACCCTTATCTCGACATAAGTGAGCTCGATACCTTCGACGCTCCTGTAGGAATGAATCTCGACCTGAGTTGTACGGGAGGCGATATAGAGACCGAAGAGAATGCCGATGAGTTCTTCGGCAGAACGGGCGACGAAGGCGACGACTTTTTCAATTAGGCTATGTTTTTCGAATATCAGGGTATAAAAGTCTATTACGAAACCACCGGTGAGGGAGCACCTCTGCTGCTGCTTCACGGCTGGGGGTGTACCCATTCGATATTCGATGCATTCCTTCCGGAGTTTAGCGCCCATCATAAAGTCTTCGCCCTGGATTTTCCGGGATTCGGAGAGTCTGATGAGCCCTCGGAAGTGTGGGGCGTGGAGGAATACACCCGGATGGTGGAGGCTTTCTGCGCTTCATTGAACATAGAGAATCCAGCCATAGTATGTCACTCTTTCGGAGGAAGGGTAGCCATTTTATTCGCTTCCAGAAATAGCGTGGACAGGATGATATTTGCCGATGCTGCCGGAATTCGTCCTCGGCGCAGTCTGTCCTATTATATAAAGGTCTATTCCTATAAGGCGGCCAAGTGGTGGATTCTCAAGATACGTAAGGATGAGAAGGCTTTCCTCAAGCTTCGCGCGTCGCGAGGCTCTTCCGATTATAAGAATGCGTCGGAGCGTATGAAGGCCATTCTTTCGAAGACTGTTTCGCAGGACCTCAGCGCTTATCTTCCTAAGATAAAGGCACCGGTGCTGCTCTTCTGGGGTGAAAACGACACGGCCACTCCGCTTCGCGATGCCCGTCTTATGGAAAAGAAGATTCCGGATGCGGGCTTGGTAGTGGTGGAAGGAGGCTCTCACTTCTCTTTTTTAGATAATCCTGCGCTTTTCAGGGCGGTGACGGATTCTTTTCTGAACAAATGAGTGATATATGTTGAAAGAGATACTAATATATAGCGTGTCCACGGTTCTTTTCCTGCTGCTCGTATTCTATTATATGAATATGTATCAGCAGAATTCCTATCGTATGGACAGGTTCTGGAGGTGGTTTCGAGGCGACCCGATGCCACATCTTTTCCGAAAGGCTAAGGTAAAGTTCGTCTTTACGCACAGAATGCGCAGGCTCTTCTGCGTGGAGGTGATTCTTTTCGCACTGCTGTGTCTTTTGAGCCCGTGGGCGGCATTGGCCGGGGCAGTCCTCTGTCCATTCGTGATGATGGTGGCGGCAGGATTGGCCAGTCCTATGGAAAAGGCGGTGTCGAGATGGTACTATAATGATGCTGCGAAGAAATTGGCCGAGCATAAGGGGTTGATAGTCATAGGAGTGACGGGGAGTTTCGGAAAGACCAGCACTAAGAATTACCTCTATCGCGTTCTGAGCGAAAAGTATAATGTATTGACGACTCCGGGTAATTTCAACACCACTATGGGTGTGGTTAGGACCATAAGGGAGCGTCTGGAGCCTTACCATCAGGTGTTTATAGTGGAGATGGGGGCCAAGCAGGTGGGCGACATCAAGCAGATTTGCGATCTGGTGCATCCTAGCGTGGGAATAGTTACCGCGGTGGGCGAGATGCATCTGGAGACGTTCGGCTCTTTGGAAAACGTTCGCAAGACTAAGTTTGAATTGCTGGATTCGCTGCCGACGGACGGCTATGGAGTTATGAATGCGGAGTCTGCGGGGATAGCGTCTTATAAAGGTGGCGCGTTTAACTGTAGGGTAGATAGCTATGGTATAGATGCGCATAGGTGCGATGCTCGCGCGGCGAACATCTCCTACACTGCTTCCGGAATGGAATTTGACTTTATAAGCGCCTCGGGTTCAGAACATTATAAGACTCATCTCTTAGGAGAGAACAATGTCTTGAATCTATGCGCCGCGCTTATGGTAGGCGAATATCTGGGAGTGGATGCGCGACACAGGCAGCAGGCCGTCTTCAAGATTCAAAGCGTGGAGCATCGCTTGAGTCTTAGCCGAAAGGGTGGACTTACCATTCTGGACGATGCGTACAATTCTAATCCTGAGGGGGCGGCTATGGCTTTGGACGTGCTTGGCAGGATGGAAATCCCCGAGGGTGCGCGCAGAATAGTCATTACTCCTGGATTTGTGGAGATGGGTTCTGCCCAAGAGAGGGAGTGTAGAAAACTGGGAGAGAGGGCGGCGAAATGTGCCGATGTCCTGGTTATCGTGAATAAGGTGAACCGAAAGGCCATTCTTTCGGGAGCGTTGGAGGCAGGTATGGACGAGGAGAGGATAATTTGCGCAGACACGCTCGCGCAGGGATTGGCAGAGGTTAGGCCATATATGAGCGAGGGTTCGGTCGTCCTTTATGAGAACGATCTTCCGGATATGTTTAAGTAGTTAATTAGAAAGTATATGAAAATTACTGTTGGTGTCCTTTTCGGAGGGCGTTCGGTTGAAAACGAGATTTCGGTGGTTACCGCATCGCAGGTCATCGAATCTATGGATAAGGATAAATACGAAATCGTCCCTATTTATATAGCGAAGTCGGGAAAGTGGTATACAGGCTCTGCGCTTCTGGACTTGAAGCGTTATCGCGATATGCCTTCGCTCCTGAAAGACTGTACCGAGGTGTATTTCAAGTCCATTTACGGCGACAGGAATTTGTATTCGAACTCCGGACTTTTTCATTCGCAGAAGGTTGTGGCTAAGATAGATACCATTCTTCCTACACTTCACGGAACTAACTGCGAAGATGGAACTCTGCAGGGAGTGCTCGAGGTGATAGGCATACCTTACGTGGGCTGCAACACCTTCGCTTCCGCTAACGGAATGGATAAGATTTCGATGAAGCAGATACTTCGCGACAGCGGCATCTCCGTGGTGGATTTCGTATGGTTCTCCGATAAGGAATGGGACGAGAGCCGTAAGGGAGTCGTTGAGAAGATAGAGAAGAAATTGGCCTATCCGGTGATCGTGAAGCCGGCCAATTCAGGCTCGTCCGTGGGTATCTCTCCGGCTCATAATGAGCAGGAACTGGAAGAGGCCATCGACAACGCCGCCCAGTTTACGACCCGAGTCATCGTGGAGAGGATGCTTTCCTCGCTTAAGGAAGTGAATTGCTCCGTGATGGGCGATTATTATCACTGCGAGGCATCTGAATGCGAAGTCCCTCTTCGAAGTGGAGAGATTCTCAGTTATTCCGACAAATATCAGGGCGGTGGAGCCAAGGGGGCCAAGGGTGCCAAGTGCGGTGCGAAAGTGGCCGGTGGCTCCAAGTTAGGCAGTAAGGGAATGAGTTCTCTCAAAAGGGAGCTTCCTGCGCGTATCCCTCAGACTACCACCGAATTGGTAAAAGATTACGCTATCAGGACCTTCAAGACTTTAGGTTGTGAGGGACTTGCGCGAGTCGACCTTATGATAGACCAGGAAGACGGAAGGGTCTATGTTAATGAGATTAACACCATCCCGGGCTCGCTTTCTTCTTATCTGTGGGACTACACGGGAGTGCCTTTCTCTAAGGTAATAGACAGATTGATAGAGCGTTCTTTCGAAAGGTCCAGAGAGGAGAGCTTCAAGGTGGTAGATTTCGGCGGAAACATCTTTGCCTCAGGAAAATAGTGACTATTAAGCAGTTTATGGTGGACGCGGTGGCGGCTCTTTCGAAGATTTATCCTTCGGAAGAGGCCCGAAATGTCGTGTCTATGCTGCTATGTGCCCGTTTGGGCTTGAAAGACTGGGAGTTGGTGCTTCGTGGAGGCGAGCGAATGCCTCTGGACGTGTCGGCGGAATTGGCCAGGCTCCTGAAAGGGGAGCCCGTTCAGTATGTTCTGGGCTATGCCGAGTTCTATGGGCGCAAGTTCAATGTCAATCCTTCGGTGCTGATTCCGCGCCCTGAGACGGAGCTGCTGGTCGATTGGGCATTGGCCTGCAAACTCCCGAAGGGGGCGCGTGCGCTGGATCTCTGCACCGGTAGCGGGGCCATCGCGTGGAGCTTGGCCTGGGAGAGACCGGATTTCGAGGTTACTGCCGTCGACATAAGCCCTGAAGCGCTTTCCGTGGCTTCGGGCCAATTCTCTCGCTCTTCCGCCCCATCTGTTCCGCACTTCGTTTTGGCCGACGTGCTTTCCGAGGATTTCGCTAAGGATTTGGGCACATTCGATCTGATTCTCAGCAATCCTCCGTATATAATGGATGGCGAGAAGGCTTCTATGCGGGCCAATGTGCTTGATTATGAGCCTCATTTGGCGCTTTTCGTTCCCGATGACGATGCCCTCGTGTTTTATCGCGCCATAGCTCGCGCTGCTCGGAATCTGCTGGTTCCGGGAGGGGTCGGGATAGTCGAGTGTAATGAGTTGCTTGCCAGCCAAAGTGCGGAAGAATTCGAAAATAGGGGATTTTCTTCGGTGAATATCGTGAGGGACTTGGCCGGGAAGGAGAGGTTCGTGACGTTCGTCAGGTAGTTTTTCTTTTGAATATAAGGTAGTTGGTATTTATCCGTGTGTATTCTTTTATACACGGATAAAAATTGCTCACTTTGCAGTGGAAAAAACGTATTAGTGTTATGAACAAGGCTATGAAATACTTCGCGGGGCTAGCGGTAATGTTATTAACTATCCTCTCTGCTTGCAGCAAATCCGGGTCGCATTCTGACTACTTGCTAAATGTTGATTCAGATCACACGACAGAAACATTCCGTTTCGGACTGGATCAGGTGGCCCGGGTTTTCGCTGCATTGCCTATCGGGGCGGAACAGGTAAGTGAGGTCCACGATGCGGTAAATGGCTCAATATCTCGCGGATATGACGAGGAATACACGATGCGACAGCTTTTTGAAGCTCCGGGTTGTGGGGTGGGGGAGAATGGTGTGACTAAGGCGGGAATGTATCGCAGGCCGCTTCGAGAATTGCTTCGGGAATACCTTTATTCCGAGACTGCGACCAAGTCCCGGCCCTATTCGGCCGAGGAGTTTTTGGAGGAGCTGGAAAAGTCTGATTTGCAGATATATTGGCCTTATTCGGACGAGTGGGATGGGGAGAAGTACCCTATCATTACATTCGATCCGGGTTACGAATCCGATTATAATTATGGGTACAGGTTATGCCGTGGCGAGGATGGGGAATTGGCCGTGGATTCCGTTTATGTGGATGAGAAGGTGGCGATGAGCGAGCCTGTGTGGGTGATCAATTCGAATTGTGACGGAACTGCGACGCCGCTGCCGCTGTATGTGCCGGACGAGAGTGAGAAGGGGTTGGCCCTGGAAGGTGCGTCTACGAAGGGTATGAACAGGATTCTTAGGATGAAGAGTTTTACGATGCTTAGGCATTATGATTCGTGGTTTCAGGGAGGGTCCGAATTTTTTATCAAGTGTGGAAGCGTAAATGGGTTCAGTGCGAGCACGGAGGCGGAGCTGAAACTTTATTCGCCGAGCGTGACGGACTTTATGGTGGTCGTGAAGCGCAAATATCTTAACGTGGAGAGGGAGTATAATGCCATTATCTTGACCAATTTTACAAACCAACTGGATAACCTTGCCTTCTTGGTGACCGAAGACGATGGCGGCGCCACTACGTCGTGGAAGTGCTCTGCGACGGTTAAGATTAAGTCGAAGAGTTATGGATTCGATGTGGATATCCCTTATAAGGAAAACGATGATATCGTGTGGCGCGGTCAGTTGGCAGCCAGTTTCTTTCAGTCCGAAGACATCGTCACAGGCCGTTTCGGCGACGTCATAATAAAATTTGCTCTGGATTAATTTTAAGTAAATATGGATGATTATTTATCTTGTCAAAGTACTCAAGGTGGTACGTTTGTCAATCTAATGAGAGACAGTGGATTCAAGGCTGTCTATGCCGACAGGGACAACAAGCAACTTCTTATCGAACTGCTTAACTTTTTTCTTCCGGAAGACGTAAAGGTCTCGGACATCGAAATGTATCTCGACAGAGAACAGGACCCGGAAGTGGAAAGCGGAAAAAGAACCTATCTGGACCTAATCTGTAAAGGTGAAGATGGAAGCATCTTTTCAGTGGAAGTGCAGCAGGAAGGCGAAGAGAAGATTTTTGAACGTTGTATGTATTATGGTTGCGACGCCTATCGCGGCCAGATTAGTAGAGGAGAGTTCTATTACCAATTAAAACCCCTCTACATTATTTGTATTCTCGGAGAGAATTTTCCACATCAGGATGAATCTAAGTGGAATGAGAATCATCTGATTTCACATTATAAATTCATCGAAACGGAGACTAAGGAGTTTGCACCTTCGACAATTATTATTAACTTCGTGGAAACCGCTCGTTTTACGAAGGCGTTGGAGGCGTGTGAAAGCCATTGCGATTATTTGCTTTACTGGTTTCTGAACGGATGGAAGTATGATGTTAACGGCATCCCGGAGGTACTGAAAGACATCCCTGAGGTAAAGCAGTTAAGCGCAGCGTGTGAGATAGCAGCATTCAGCCCGGCGAAGCGAACATTATACAACAGAAGTGTTATGAGAGAGCAAGATGTTATAAATCAGCTTTATTACGCGAAAAAGAAAGGACTTGCGGAGGGCAGAGAAGAGAAGTCTCTTGAAATCGCGAAGAAGATGCTGGGAATGGGGCTATCCGTAGAACAGATCACGGAGGCCACCGGTCTTTCCGAAGAGGAGATCATTAAACTATAGCTACATTTACCATCACTGGGCGATGTCATTACACCTGATGGTGTCGTCGCACTGTCATATTGGAGTTGACTAATCTTACTTGATGATGAGACGTTTCGTGATAGTTCTATGTCTTTCCGCCTGGTTTTTTTCCTGTGGACGGAATGCAGTAGTGACGGATGATTATGCTGAAAGACAGGTAGACAGTACCGTTTTTTCCATCCACGATATCGATTCACTTTCCACAGTAATGGAGTCTTATGCTTCCGGTGGAAATACCTATGGAGAAATGGTTGCGGCTCGTGAGTTGGGAAAGAAACTCCGAAATGTCAGCAGATTCTATGATGCGATCGATGTCCACAAGAAAGGTCTTATCGCGGCCGAAAAGCTCCGAGATACCATACAGATAGTCCAGGCGCTCAATAATATCGGTACAAACTATCGGCGTCTTGCCATTCTCGACGAGGCGTCATCATATCATTATAAAGCGCTTACATATTGTGACTTGTATTCTGGGACGAGAAACCCGAATGACAGGACGGCGCAGAAGAACAGAGTCGTAAGCCTTAACGGTATAGGTAATGTTCAGCTGACACTCGGCAATATGGACGAAGCCGAGAATTTGTTCCGTCAGGCTCTTGAAGGAGAGAGTCTGCTTGGAAGTACTCTCGGCCAAGCGATAAATTATGCAAATATAGGTTCAATCCTCGAGTCGAAGGAAATGATAGATTCGGCCCGTTTCTATTATGGCAAATCACTTGAGTTCAATGAGAAATCCGGATCGAAATTGGGAATCTCTCTTTGTCATGCTCACTTCGGTAGGTTAGCGGAGAGAGAAGGGGATTATAATGCCGCCATATACGAATACAAGTGCGCCTATGATATTATGGACGGCAATTCCGATATCTGGCATTGGCTTGAGGCTGCTGTTTCTCTGTCAAGAGCCTATATCAATGCCGGAAATCTGAATCAGGCGTCAGTTTATCTTACAAAGGCAGAGGAGGAAGCAGAAAGGATTTCTTCGATGGAGTATCTCGCAGAAGTCAACAGACTTGAATATCTTTTAAACAAGAAGCGAGGGAATGCCGTAAAGGCTTTGGACTATTATGTACGCAGCAAGCAGTATGCTGACAGTGTGTCGAGCGAGAAGAATCTGAATCATATACAGAATGTCCGGGTGCGCTATGAACGAGAGCGGCAGCAGGCTGAGATAGATTTTCTTAACCGTAGCTGGGAGGCGGAGCGAAAGAGTGGAAACGCTTTTTTGACGATGTCATTGGTAGCCTTGTTCCTGACTCTCGTAACGATCGCCGTTCTTATCCATCGTATAGTTCTTAAAAAACGCAATCAACAGATAGTTAGGGAAATGGAGCGGGTGAAATCCACATTCTTTACTAATGTCACCCACGAATTCCGAACTCCTTTAGCTGTAGTTCAAGCCGCTGCCGAAGATATATTAAGCAGAAGCTCTGACCCGGAAATAAAGAAGGATTCCATCGATATTCTACGCCACGGCAAAGGGCTGCTTAATCTTATAAACCAGATACTGGATATTGCTAAACTTACCGAGAATTTTTCTGCCATATCTGCACCGGAATGGAAACACGGAGATATCGTCGGTTTCGTATCCATGATTTGTGAAAGTTACGAGCCGTTGGCTAACTCATCCGGAGTTAGTCTTGTCTTCGACTCTTCCGTCGATGAACTGGAGATGGATTTTGTTCCGGACTATGTTCAGAAAGTGGTCGGCAATCTACTCTCTAATGCCATCAAGTTTTCTCCGCCAGCCTCTGACGTTCTGTTGTCGGTAAAACGAGAAAGAACTGAGGTCCAAATCACCGTGCAGGATAAAGGTATCGGAATATCGCCCGAACAGAAAGAAAAAATCTTTATTCCTTTCTATCAGGTTCCGGGTGGCGGAGGCAAGCTGGGTAGTGGCATAGGGCTTTCTTTAGTTAAACTATCCGTAGAGGCGATGAATGGGTGGGTGGATGTACATAGTGTTCTTGGTGAAGGATCCGTATTCGTCGTGGGAATACCACTTGTATATGAAGGAAAGGTTAATGGGCAAATCAATATGGCAGAATATGATAATATGCCGAATGTCGAGCCCATGGAGGCCAGCAGTAGGGATATCCACGAAGATGTGGACGTCGAAGCTGACTCTATGCGCATACTTATAATCGAGGATACTCCTGAAGTGGCACGCTGGGAGATGAAGCAGCTGGGCGACACCTATAATTACTGCTTCGCCAGCGACGGGGAGAGTGGACTTGCCAAGGCGTCAGAGATTCTTCCCGATCTAATAATCACTGATGTGATGATGCCCGGGATAGACGGGTACGAGGTGTGCAGAAGAATACGCGCCTCCGAACTGCTTAATCACATTCCTGTAATAATGGTAACGGCCAGGGCTACTCACGAGGACAGGATGAAAGGATTTGAAGCAGGTGCCGATGCCTATATGGAGAAACCATTCCACGCAGACGAACTCGGGGTTCGTGTCGCTAAACTATTGGAGCAGAGAAATTTGCTGAAGTCGAAGTGGGTGGCGCTCATATCCAAAGGAAATCCGGTAGAGGAAAGCAGAGCGATAAAGGAAATCTCAGAAGCAGAAAGGTTGTTTGTCGCCAAATTCACTGATGCCGTCAACAAGAGTTTGGAGTCGGGAACTCTGGATTACGATTTCATAGCGTCCGAGATGTGTATGACACGTTCCCATCTTAACCGAAAGCTCAAGGCGATAACCGGCCTCACGTCTACAGACCATATTAAAGCTATCAGGATTTCACTCGCAAAGACTCTTCTGGATACCACAGATATGAAGGTCGAGTCCATAGCCCTGCGCTGTGGCGTCGATGATATGGCTTATTTTAGTTCGTTATTCAGGAAAGCGACGGGGATGACGCCTACCGCTTGGAGAACACGATGCAGAAGAGCTTGAAATTGTTCCTCAATTCATAATTGATGTTTCTTTATTTATAACTCTCAAATCCGATGAAGAATAACTTTGTGGACGGATAGCTAAAACTACACATAATGAAACACAAATTATTATTCTTCGCGATGACAATCGTTCTGGGAGGAATGTTGATTGTCGCCAACTCTTGCAAGAAAGAGAAGATAGAATTCATTGATGTAACCGAAATCAGGCTTGATAAAGAAAATATCACTATACCTGTCGGTTCTACTTGTCATTTGACGGCTACTATTCTGCCGGAGAACGCTACTGACAAAACTCTCGTATGGAAGAGCGATGATGAAAGTGTCGCCATCGTAGACAAGGACGGACTTGTGATTGCTGTCAAGGGAGGCTTTGAAACAATTATTAGTGCCGCGACTCCTAAGGGAGATGTGAAGGCGATTTGTAAAGTAACCGTGGGAAAAAAAGTAGTTCCGGTGAGCGGAATTACCATTGAAAAGGAGTCCCTTAAGATGAAAGTGGGTGAAACATACCATTTGACAGCTAAGGTGTCCCCGGAAGATGCGACCGATAAGACTGTCGTATGGAAGAGCGCCGACGAAAGTATCGCTACCGTAGATGGTGAAGGGCTTGTAAAAGCCATTAAGGGAGGTAGTAAGACCACCATCACTGCGACTTCCGGAGATTTTAGTGCTTCTTGTGCGGTTACGATAGAGGAGGAAGTTATCCCTGTAAAAGGAATCACTCTCGATAAGGAAATAATCGAAATGGCAGTAGGATCAAGTTATCGTCTAAATGCCACCATTACCCCGAGCGATGCCACGGATAAGACTATTATCTGGGAAAGTAGCGATGAAACCATCGCCATGGTAAGCAGTAGTGGCCTCGTCGGAGCGTTGAAAGAGGGTGATGTTACGATAACTGCGTACTCTTTAGATAGAAAGAAAAGCGCTATCTGTGATGTTTTTATAAAAGATGTCAAGATAGCCCTTGCTAAAACTACTGGAATTATAGGAGTAAATGACAAGTTGAACGTCGCTCCTTATTTGAAATCAAATGTTTCGATAAAAATGTCAGATGTTACGCTTTCTTCAAGCGATTCGAAAGTTGCTGACGTGGATGGTCTTAACATCGTCGGAAAGTCGGCCGGAAAGGCCAAGATCACAGTCGCTTACAAGTATGGCGAAAGCGTGATTGAACAGTATTTTGATGTAGAAGTGGAAGATACATTCCTATCTTTCGTAGAAGACATATTTACCATCTCCGGACGAGGTCTGGTTCTTACGACTACGGTTAAGAATGGAACCGTCAAGACTAATGATAAAGTGAGGATCATTCAGTCTCCGCTTACCTCGAAGAATTACAATGTGACCATAGCCTCGTTGGAGACAGGGAGAAAAGTCGTAGAATCTGCGACTGTCGGAGATGAAGTAGGTATTTTGATAAAGGAAGCGCTGAATAAAGGTGATTTGAAACGTGGTTCAGCCATTACGACCGCAGACACAAAGCGCCTTGTGGCTACACAAAAAGTCTATGGTACATTATTGCTGACCGACAGGAAGACTCCTGCTTACGTGGGATACAAACCTACGATGAGCGCGAATAATCAGACGTGGATCGTAAAGCTGGTAAATGCGGGTGAATTCGAGCTGCTTATGCCGAATGAGGTTTATTATAATATAGAGTTTGAAGTGCAAGACAGTAAAATGTTATGTATCCTCGGCCAAGTTATCAACATAGTGGAAGGAGGAAGGACCATAGGAACGTTTACTGTTGAGGAGTTTGAGCCGATGCCGCTAACATTTGAAAGCTTCCGGGAATAATTACTCCTTATCACCGATGGCCTTGGCTACTACGAAAGCGGTGGACCAAGCGGCCTGAAGATTGAACCCGCCTGTAATGGCATCTATGTCAAGCACTTCTCCGGCGAAATAAAGCCCGGGGAAGTGTTTGTTTTTCCGCTCAAATTATCTCTCCGGCCCAAAGAGCTTTGAAGAAGTCGGTCACATAGTAAAGGTCCACGTTACCGCTTCGGCGGCTGATGCGGTCTCTAGATACAAGTATCTGTTTGGCGTTTGGATGTTCCTTGGCAAATTCCATAATGCCCTTTTTATCACCGTGGTCTACGTGGTCCGTGGATTTGATTTCTATGGCAACACGTGCGTCACCTATGATTGCATCCACCTCTATGTTCTCATAGGTGTGCCAGTAGGTAAGTTCCTCATCGCTATTCGTATAAGCCAGATAGGCGACAATCTCCTGAATAATGAGATGCTCGAAGGCGTGTCCATATTCCGGCGTCTTGGGAGCAAGTTGGTATCTCTTGGTTAGATGGTTAGCAATACCGATATCGAAATAGTAGAATCTAGGCGACTTATACAGTTTCCTTTTGATGACCTTCCTATAAGCCGGCACTTCGAATCCTAAAAGCGTGTCGACCAGAATCTTATAATAGGCTTTCACTGTATTGGCAGACACCCCGCAATCGCTGGCCACATTCTCATAATTGAGAATTTCTCCATCTATAATGGCGGCGACTTCCATAAAGCGAATAAACTCATCTACATTCTGAACAAGAGCCTCTTCGATAATTTCTTCCTTCACATACAGGTCAATATAGGCTCTCATTCGGTTACGTGCATTGGCTACCATATAATGGCGGGGAATCATACCATTTTGGACGGCACGCTCGATGTCAAAATCTGGAATTTCGGCGCTGACAAGCGGAAAAAGAGTTTCAGGAATGGCTCGACCGCCAAGGTTGTTTGCGCCACTTTTTTTGATTTTGCGCGCACTTGATCCGCTGAGGATGAACCATAGGCCTTTTTCTACCATTAACCAGTGTACTTCATCCAGTAGGTCCGGAACCTTCTGGATCTCGTCCACGATGACAAGTGTCTCTGGAGGATAACGGAGAAGACTCTCCCTGAATTCCTCCGGATGCTGCTTGAAGCGATTTCTTACATCGGATTTCAAGAGGTCTATATAAATCGCCTTGGGAAAGCGCTCTTTTAAAAGAGTGGATTTTCCCGTCTGGCGCGCGCCAAAGAGGAACATTGCCTCATCTAGGCGGTTCTCCACATCGAATATTCTACGGTACATAATTACTAAAATTTCCTCAATGTGATTGCGGATTTTTCGGGAATATCCGCAACGACAATGCAAATTTAATAAAGTTCACTTGAATGTCAAAAATTTTGTATGGCCTTGGCCACTACGAAAGCGGTGGACCAAGCGGCCTGAAGATTGAATCCGCCTGTAATGGCATCTATGTCAAGCACTTCTCCGGCGAAATAAAGCCCGGGGAAGTGTTTGCTTTCTAAAGTCTGTGGGTTTACTTCAGAACTGCTCACGCCTCCTGCCGTTACAAATTCCTCCTTGAATCTGCACCTCCCGTCGACCATGTAGTCATCGGATACAAGCGTGCTCACTAATTTGTTCAGCCCCTTGCTACCTAACTCCGCCCATCTTATATCCTCCCTAATTCCGGAGCGCTTAAGCAAGTACGACCACAATCGAGAGGTGATTCCCCTGACGGGAGTATTGGCCACCTGCTTCTTCGGCTGAGATTCGGAAGTCTGTCCGAGCTCTCTCCTGACGCTCTCCTCGTCTGTACTTAAATAGTTGATTATTAGATGCGCTTTATAGTCATTATCTTTCAGGTAATAAGCCGCATACGAAGATAGTTTCAATGTAGCCGGCCCACTGACGCCCCAATCCGTAATGAGCAAGGTCCCTCGCGAGCGAAATTTCGTTCCTGCCAGGGTCAGCGTGGCATCTTCCACGACGGTTCCCATAAGCGCATTAAGCCCTTCGTCCCCGATTTTAAGCGTGAAAAGCGAAGGGGCCAGCCTCTCCTGCTTTATCTCACGCAATTCATCAAGCATAGAAAGCGCCCCGCCGCCAGTGGTAACCACCACAATATCAGCGAAAACAGCGGCCCTACCTTTTATTTTTATTTCGAACTTTTCACCTCTCGAAATCGCCTCTACCCGATGCGAGCACATCACTTTCACGCCCTCTTCCCTGCATATCTGGGCCAATTTGCCCACCACCTCCATCGCATCTTGACTCTGCGGGAACACGCACCCATCTGCCTGACACACAGTCTTTACCCCCTCCGACTCCCACCACTCGAGCGTCCTCTCCGGCGAAAACATTCCGAACGCCGCTCGAATCAGCCTCTCCCCTCGGGGATAAGCCTCCTTTAGACTGCCAATCCGTTCGAAAGTGTTAGTGAGATTGCATCTTCCACCGCCTGTAATGGCCAATTTCGCCATAGGTCTGCTCTGCGCCTCGTATATGGTGACATCTGCGTTCGGACAACGGCGCTTCAATTCAGCCGCACAAAAAAATCCGGCTGCACCTCCCCCTATTATGGCAATTACCTTAGACATAGCGACATTAAGGAATCCGTAAAACTATTTACTAAAATGTAAAAATACAACAAATTGTTTGATACGCTTGTATGGAAAGGGATTGGAATATCTAAAATATTTATTATATTTGCAATCCTTTCGGGTTTGGAGAGGTGGGTGAGTGGCTGAAACCACCGGTTTGCTAAACCGACGTACGGGTCATTCCGTACCACGAGTTCGAATCTCGTCCTCTCCGCAAAATACAAAGCTCGACGCTACTGCGTCGAGCTTTTTCGTATTTAGGACTTCTTTAAAACTATCCACGCGCTATGTGTTGACTTGCTTGCTTTCTTAATGAAACCATTATTTCTTAGATAAGAAAGGTCTGATTGAATACTTCTTAATCCAAGACCCAATTGACTCGCAATCCAACTCGCAGTTTTTTCTCCGTCAGACATTAAAATAGATAGGATAACTTTTTGTCTATCAGTTAGTTTTGCCTCGCAGTCCGACTCGCAATCCAACTCGCAATTTTGATTGGAATTACTTTCGTTGTTGATATCCTTAAAACGGAATACGATGGCAACTCCTCCTGGGCGGACTTCGTAATATGGTTCGGGAATATTTTTCGCCTTGCATGCCTGAACCATACGCGCCACACCGCTACCCCAACTCTCCAGCCATGTGGTTTTATATAATACACCTGCAATAGTCGGATTGTATGGTTTAGAGTCGTGGGATTCCTTGATATTATCAGGAGTAATATCCAACGGCAGTCGCCCGGGATTCTCAATCTCAACTCTGTCATCATAAATAGCAAGACTTACAGAACCAGAGATAGATTCGTATGACCTATGACAAAGGGCATTGATCAGGGCCTCACGTAAAGCTTCTACGGGAATATCCAAATCTTCGACTCGATTGAGCCCAATAACCTTACCATGTAAATTCAAATGTTTGAAACAGAATGACATTCCCGCATCCAGCAAGTCAAAGAAACAGCCGCAGGCATTTTGACTGTCAAAAAATTCATTTTTATTGATTCCCTTAAAACGAGCCATTCTTAATTTTAACTGGGGAGTATAATGCAGTTTATCGCAAAACAATACTACAGCAGCTTGTATAGGCTTTCCATCTTTAAGAAGAGAAAGATGTTTTAGGATATCTTCAGTTGATAATGAAAGTGCACTTTCTGGCATGCGGCCTCCTCTTACACCCATACGGACGGCATTTAAGATTTGTTTTTCGCTAAGATCCGAAATGCTATATTCGTCGGCAATTTGATTTTCCCACCCGAAAAGATGTGGTTTCGCGGCTTTTAGTCGCTCTTCAAACATCTCTCGAGGCATCTGTTTGGTAATACTCTCCGGTTTGTAATATGGGCATCCGTGATAAGTATAGGGCGGTTTTCCCCATACCCATCCGTCAAAATACATCACTACGACTTTATTTCCGGTAGAATTAGGCACATCAATATAGTCCACTTTCACATCAATAGCAGGCTCAAGTCCACTTATGGCCTGTGCAATCTCTCGCTTAGTGGCGTCTGTAACTTGTTGGCCTACTACTTTCAGCGACTTAGGTGTAATGCCAAAAAGTAGATATCCTCCGTCCGAATTCAATAATGCGCATGCTGAATGCATACCATCTTTCAATTCGCCGGTACTCTTTTTGAGCTCCAAACGACGCCCTTCATCTTCTAAGACAAGTTTCTGTACCTCTTCAAATGTCATAAATATCTAATTCCACAGTTCATATACCTTCTATAAAGGTAATGAAAAAACTTTATCCGAGAGTGGTTTTAAAACGAGAATTTGTATCCGATACAAATCGGCATTTCGTGGGATTCTTTCCAGAAAAGGCTTTTGAGGAGCGTGCCATCCTTATTCGTGTCGATTTCCTCTTTCCGCACCCGGTTGTACATCAGAGTAAACTCAATGCTATGTGCTCGGGTGATGTTCCAGTCGAATCCCATGGCTCCACGCAGGCGGTTGACATAAGCGTGGTTGTAGCCGAGAAACTCATAGTTAGAGTAAGTTCCGGTGGATTCGTTCCAGGTCGCAGAGCACTTCGGGGCGTTGAAAATATTGCGCATTTCGATATAGGCAAATGGCTCTATCACTCTGAGTCCTTGCCACTTGACCGTGAAACGGGTTTTGAGTTGAAGCGCATTCGGCACGTTTTGGAATCTGTTCATGGCGTATGCGTCGTGGGTGAGCTGAAGTTTCTCGCGAAGAGAAAATTTCCAGTCTCCGACGCTGTATTGTCCTGTGAGATTGAGCGAGAGACGGTGTCGTGGCTTGAATGTATCCATCGAGTTGAAATGCCCGATGAAGATGTATTCTCCTCCAACTTTGAAATAATCGCAGACCTTGTAATCTATTCCGACATAGACCTGATGTCTTTCGATTCCAGCGAGCGAAGTCTTCGTCCTTAGTTCATAACCAGCATTAAGGTGTAGCCCTTTTCGGATTTTCCAATCCACTTCGGCAGAACTTCTCGAACTCATTCCCAGATCTTGGGCTGACAGATTAACACTTCCTAGGCAAAGCGCCGTCATAACAATTGCAGCAACTTTTGCTGCCTTAGAATATTTTATGTTAGAGTTCATATCTTAATTACTAAATTCTTGATTTTCAATAAATTGTTTATTTCGTACGATCTCATTCATCATAGATGTCGGTTTTCCGTCATTTTCGTAGTAGATTTTGATGTATGCCGAATCCTTCAAAAAGTCGATATTTCCTATTTCAATGTCGGTCGGTCGTACGCCGCAGCGTTTTTCAATATCAGCGATGAGTTCGTCACGACGGGATGGGATGATGAGGTCGATACGATCGTAGAGTATGATTTTTGACGAAACCCGCTTTAGTTTGCTGCTACCTTCGAGAATCCATATCAGTATTATCGATAAGATGTTGGCAGAAACTGCGATTGCGAGGTCGCCCCATCCGAGGGCATAATGTGCGGAAGCTTCACCGACGTTCTCTACTTTGAACAGTGGTGTGAGTCCGTTGACGGCAGAAAGGGCGATTATGATGAAAAGATAGGTCATCTCCCTAATTGGCACAGTCTCCGTGCGGTAACGGATGACTCCGAAAATCGCGAATAGACCGAGCGTCAGCCCCACTCCTACATCGACCCTGCCCATTGCGTAGAGCAATAACAGCATTGCCGAAGAAAACGTCAGGAACGTGAAGACATAGTCTTTGCGGTGACTCTTCGGGTAGTAGAAAAAATGCACAAGAATCCAGCAGACAAATAGGTTTAAGAAAAATCTAATTGCCAGCTCTCCGAGGCTCTGAGCAGTGCTCATCGTCGGGTCCAAAATGTTCTGAATGTCGAGAAGGTCGCCGTCTTCTAAGGTCGCGACGCCTGTTTGAAGCAGATGTATCATATTTTTTACTATGTAAACTTGTTGTCGTGTTTGATTTTCTCAATCAGTCTTAGCTTTGTCTTGAAGCGTCCGGGATGGACAGATGGAGTGGTGGAGACTATTCCGATGCAGTATTTGCTCACTCTGACCGGTTTCACCCTGTGACTCAGAAGTATGTCCTGCATTTCGCTGTGTAGCCGTCCGTCCTGTTTGAGTTCGATGATTACCGCATCCCCCAGTTCGTAACTTGCTCCCGTGCGCAAGTTTCTGAATCTGACATCGCAATCAATCGTCAGCCTTTCGCTCAAAGCTTTGTTCACCAGCGTAATGCGATTAAAGGAAGTCTCAAGTGACGGCTCGATGCCTTCAACCCTATAGTCTGAATGGTCTTTCAACCACAGTCCCAACTTTTCGTTGCTGCGAAAATCCTCAAAACAATCCGATGGCACTTCTGTCCTTTTCTTTTTAGTCCTTCCGTGATTGTTTTTTCGCTTTACTTCCAGGAAGCACAGCCCCGACTCCCTGTAAACCCTTGTGCGAACTTTCTGCCTCACGGTTTTTCCGCGACGGTGTTCGGTGAACATTTGCAGTTCAGGTGTATCGAAATAGACGCTATCGTAGCCGTGAATCCTCTCTCCGTAGTTTTCAAAGACCCTGTAACCTTGTGCGGCCGCATCATTGAGAATCTCTATAAGCCTTTTTCTGTCAGTGAGAAACTTCTTGTCTATGCGATTCATCAGCTTAATCCCATCCATCTCCGCCAGGCTAATCGGAGCGAATGATTTGAGATTCCTCTCCGGCGATATACTCATAAACTTTATATTTCTTTAATCTCCCTTTGGCGTCATAAATATATTCGATTTTCCGTCGTCCGAATTCGTCGTATTCGTATTTCCGAATGTTGTCAAGTTTGTTTGCACTGTTATAGACGAGTTCGCGGGCCACCTTTCCATTAGGGCCGTGCTCATATTTCTTTCTCCACTTCTGCCCTCTCGAATCATACTCGATTTCTTCGATTTTCTTGCCAATTTCGTTATATGTCGTGACGTGATCGAGCCTCTTGGTGTTAGTCGCCGCGTCGATTCTCCATTCCTTGACGGTCATATTGCTTTTCGACGGCTTTGTCACCGTGTCCTGCGCCGTCAATGAGAAACCTCCCCCTACGACGAGAAAGAAAACTGTCAGTAAAAATCTCCTGTTCATAAAATCCTGCTTTGCTTATTTTCTTGTCGCATAAAGATAGTGAAAAAAAACATTATACCTTGACTGTTTATCCATTATTGAACAGATGTGAGTGTATATTATGTTTTTGAGACCCCGATGTTTGCCAGTTTGACGATTATTTCATACCTTTACTATGCTAAGGCAAGGTATTCAACATTATGACAGACAATAGAAAGGAAGTGGAGCGTGCAGAACTTCACCGAACCATTTGGGCAATTGCAGATGAGATGAGAGGCTCCGTGGATGGATGGGATTTCAAATCCTACATCTTAGGGATGCTCTTTTACAGATATATCTCTGAAAATATCACAACATACATAAACAAAGGTGAATGGGAGATAGGAACCAGGGACTTCAATTATGCAGACCTTAATGATTCTCAGGCAGAAGGCATAAGGGAAGAAATGGTGAATGTCAAGGGCTTCTTCATACTTCCTTCCCAACTCTTCGAGAATATCTGCAAGACTTGTGATGCTGACCCTAACCTGAATATGACACTTGAAGGCATCTTCTCCGCCATAGAGAACTCCGCTAAGGGAACTGCAAGCGAAGATGACTTCAAGGGGCTGTTTGCAGACCTTGACGTAAACAGCAACAAACTGGGAGCTACCGTCATCAAGAGAAATGAAAAACTGGTCAAGCTTCTGAGAGGCATCCAGTCGATGAAACTGGGAGATTATCAGGACAATACCATCGACGCCTTCGGTGATGCATACGAATACCTGATGGGAATGTATGCTTCAAATGCAGGAAAGAGCGGTGGCGAATATTACACTCCGCAGGAAGTAAGTGAACTCTTGACTAAGCTCGCCACAGTGGGCAAGACGGAAGTAAATAAAGTTTATGACCCGGCCTGTGGCTCAGGTTCATTACTTCTGAAAGCTGCAAAGATACTTGGCAAGGATAATGTCCGACAAGGCTTCTTCGGGCAGGAAATCAACCTTACCACATATAACCTGTGCAGGATCAATATGTTCCTTCACGATATCGACTATGACAAGTTCGACATAGCCTGTGAGGACACGCTTCTTTCTCCACAGCACTGGGACGATGAGCCTTTTGAGGTAATCGTCTCTAACCCACCTTATTCGACCAAATGGAAAGGAGATGATGACATAACCCTTATCAATGACCCGAGATTTGCCCCCGCGGGCGTGCTTGCGCCCAAGTCTAAGGCTGACCTTGCATTCATTATGCACTCTCTTTCCTGGCTTGCAAGTAATGGCACGGCAGCCATAGTATGCTTCCCTGGTGTGATGTATAGAGGTGGCGCGGAGAAGAAGATAAGACAATATCTTGTTGATAATAACTATGTAGACTGCATTATTCAACTCCCTGACAACCTTTTCTTTGGGACCAGCATTGCCACCTGCATCATGGTCCTCAAGAAGGCCAAGAAAGACAACAGCACCCTGTTCATAGATGCTACCCGGGAGTGCGTCAAGGTTACCAATTCCAACAAACTCACAGAAGAGAACATCCTGCATATATTGGACATCTTCACAGACAGGAAAGACGTGCAGTATGCCAGCAGGCTTGTGGCCAATGATGACATAGCCAAGGCTGACTACAACCTATCGGTTTCTACCTATGTGGAGCAGGAAGATACAAGGGAGAAGGTGGATATCGTGAAACTCAATGCCGAGATTGCCCAGATAGTGGAGAGGGAGAATGCGCTGCGCTCTGAGATAGATAAGATAATTAAGGAAATAGTCTAAATAAAAAAGCACTTGCCCGAAAGCAAATGCTTTAAAAATCAAGTTTGAAGAGCACTTCAACCATCTTGATCAACATTTCCGACACAAAGGTAAGAATAATTTCGGGATTAGCAACACGGAAAGGGAAAGATATGAGCAAATTAGAAGAACTGATACAACAATACTGTCCGGATGGGGTGGAGTGGAAAACACTGGGTGAAGTGTGTGATATTCACAAGGGTGTTCAATTCAATAAAACTGACATGAAAGAGGTGGGAACTTACCCCGTAATAAATGGAGGCATCAATCCGTCTGGTTACGCAGATGTGTTCAACGAAGAAAAAGATACCATTACCATATCACAAGGCGGCGCATCGGCAGGATATGTCAATTTTTTGAGGAATAAGTTTTGGCTTGGCGCTCATTGCTATGCAGTTATACCATATGATACTATATTGAATCAATACTTCGTTAAAAATTTAATAATTATATAATTTTCAATTACTTGCGTATACAATAGCCCGTTTATAGGTTGTTTTACAGTACCCCGTAGACGGTATAGAATAAAGCTGAAAAAAGTGTTA
>Ga0129316_1000213_pt1 | contig 39834 bp, 35 predicted proteins | sample Cm1ome_2_FD_94429 | JGI IMG/M metagenome (GOLD analysis project Ga0129316, IMG submission 94429) | Eastern black-and-white colobus group fecal microbial communities from Wisconsin, USA - Cm1022B metagenome | ecosystem: Host-associated > Mammals > Digestive system > Large intestine > Fecal...
ACACCAGCAATGGTAGCAACACCAACTAAAACAAGAACGACTAATGAAACCAGTGGAATAATGATTTTTAATTTAATCAGTTTCTTCACAAGTTCCCTCGCTTTCTTACCAAAGGCCTAAAATGGTTCTGAGGATGGCATAAAAGATGAGAAAAATAATGACGCCGATTCCTATTTTCTTTAAGGATTGGATAAATTCCTGGTCACGTTGCCGCTGGGCAGCTAAACGCTCTGGATCTGATTCGCCTTCAGAAGCAAAGTAATCCCGTTCTTCTTTCATCCGCACTTTACGAATCGTGATGAAGTCATTAATAGCTTGCTTTTTACGACCAATAAAACCGTGTTTTTGTTTTGACATATGTTATTTTCCTTTCCGTTATTGAATCCCACCATAACGTTCCATTTCTGGTGCTAAGAGCTGTTGATTAAAGACGAGATTGCCAACACCTGCAATGTTCATAAAGAGTTGCCCTTTGGTTAATCGAGGCAAGGTTTCTAATTCCGATTGATTCATTGAGTCCGCTAAGGCATTGGCTAAGAGCGGAATCGTTGTTTCATCTGTTTGTCCGAAGACACGGTATTGCATGAGTCCAAAAATCCGTTGAACAGCCGTTACATATGGGTCTTTGTGATTGCCTGTTCCTGATTCAAAGAGAATCCCTCGTAGCGAGTTCACAGAGAGCACCACACCTGCAAAATTTTCACCCATGGTGTCAATCGTATCAGCTAGTAGTTCAACACTACTTTCATACTTGGGATTAATGAGCGTTTGAGCCTCACTAATATTGACGATATAATGCGTCATATCCATTTCCGTTTTCGTTGATTGAGCTTTCAAGAGTTGCTTACAACGTTTCCCGTTGTTAACAATATCGGCTGATAGGAGTGATAAAACAGAAAAGATCTGAGCGTTAAGCAGATTCCCTTTTAGACCTGAAAAATCAAATGTGACGACTTGTTCAGAAGAAATGTCCTGGAACTCGGTAATCCCTTCAAACATCTCAGCATTAGTGGTTAGTAACTCATTAAACGTATTGTAGATACGGTTAACCGATTTCATTTCCAAGTCATCAGGATTCTTTTGTTGGCTTAATTGGCGCTTACGATCATCCACGTATAGGACAAAGTCAGATAAGATAGGATATTCCTCATTGACCAGATCGGTAGCTTTTAAGCGCTCTGGATAACGTTTAGGGTTTCTCGTCCATAAGCCTTCATCAATGTAAAAGTCATTCAAGAGACCGCCAAAGGTGGTTAAATCATCCCCTGTTACTTCCTCGTTTAACAGTTTAAAAATACTCTTGAGTTTATCGATATGACGGTTATAAGATTTCTTTTTATCCACTTCTTCCCCGTCCTCAGTAGTCACTGTCGGAAAGACCTGGAAGATGTTAATCCGATTTTCAGCACCTGAGAGGTCTAACACCAGACCATGCTGTGCCCTGGTTTGTTCTAAGAACGTCCCATTAGCATCAAAATTACGGATGAAGTGGCCTTTTGCATAGAGACTATCGGTATGTTTTAACAAGAAAGACCGCTGCCCCATTTTAGGATTTCCTGAGATAATCATAAAGGAACGTGTTCGGCGCTCATTTCGCTCTAAAAAGTTAAAGTTCACCGCTCCTTTTGTCGGTGTCCAACCAAAATAGACACCTCGCTCATCTTCTAATTTTGTATGATTAAAGAAATAACCACCTGCTAAATCATGTGCTCGAATGGTCGTTCCTTCACGGTGATTGGGAAGGTCAATCTGATATTGAGCAGGAATAAAAGGGGTATGGTACTCAAAATCTAACTCGCCTAAAAGAATGGTTGACTTAAAGTTAGAAGTTTTATCTTTGATTTCATCTACTCGCTTAAACAGCTCTTCTTTCGTTGACGCAGAAAGATACACACGAACATACATCCCTAACATGGCAATATTACGTTTGCGAATATCACGGTCAAGCTCCTGAAGATCTTTAATTTCATCAAGCTCTTGTTGGTTATCGGTGATTTTACTGTTCCCAGTAATTCGAGTAGATTTTTCTTCAATGGATTCTTTGATATCTTGCTTCAATTCCTTGTTATTTTTACGATACCAAGCTAGAAAAGCTCGTGTCCCAGGAATCAGCAAGAGTTCAGACAACCAAAAACGATCTAAATCTTCTGAAGGGAACTCGTAAAAAAGCAAGTCGGTATGATAACCATCTCCACTGACCCAATAGCGGTCATGTCTAAAATCACTATTGCCTTGTGGTTGAATATAACTCAATAGTGCTAAGTCATAGCCTTCTGCTTGCAGTTGACGTTGGCGTCTTTTGGATAAATCTGGCATTGTACATCCTTTCTAAACTTTTTCATTCATGTTATTGTATTGTTTTAAAATTTGTTCCTTTTTCGCTCGGCTAATCTCTTGTGGCACAAAGTCATTGTTTCCGTAAGTCTTAGCTTTTCGGACTAATTCATCTAGCTCACTGGTCGTTGGAGCAAACAGCCATAGGATAAATTCCGTGTTATAAATTTCTTGTTGAATACTCTCTTCCACCTGGATTTGATGGCGAATCCAAATTTCACGGTCTTGTAACTGAAGGTAGCGACGGTCATCTGGTGATAGTTGCGCTTTTTCCTGACGAACAAGGCTTAAATGATGACGTAAATCTGTAATCTGCGAATCCGTATTGGTTGGCAGAGTTGTCACCTCAATTTGCACATCTGTGTTAAAATCCGTTACCCATTTTTCAAAGTTATCCATCGTCCGAGTCACTTCGTTGTAAGATAATGACCCCAGGTCTTTTCCTGAAATCTCCATCAGCTGCAGGTAGCCGTAATCAACGAGTTCAATATAAGCCTTTTGATTATTAATAATCTTTTTGACATCCAACAATTCAACTGAGGAATGGAGATCATAATAGTCTTGGCTTTGTTTTTTGTTTGGTTGAAATCGCCCTAAAGGCCGCTTCGTCACTTCTGAAGCTGTTTGTTTTCGAATCGCCATTTATTTTCCCCTTCTCCTATAGTTGATACTGGTATAACGTTTCCGTCGTCGTCTCAGAAATAACACCATGCTGTGCCAATTCTTTTTTCCACCGTTAGCAGGCAAAATCAAATATAGGCTTATAAGTGGTGTTAAGATCAAAAACGCTAGCATTTGCGGCCATTGACTTGTCGGAAATAATCGCATGCCAAAAGTCACTGCCGCTAAAGCCGAACCACCAACAAAAATAAGATCTGAAAAAAATAATCCAATAAATTTGACTTTAGCCTTGATGTCACGTGGAACACCATATTTGTCATTCATAGCTGATCAATTCTCCTTTTCTATCTTTGATAGCTTTATCGTAAGGGATAATGGGAAATCGTGCTCTATAGGGACAACTCAATTCCAAACAAAAAATTGTATATAAAGATAGTTAAAAAGTTATATAACTTTTTACATACAAAAAAGGAGTCTCAAGCTTGAGACTCCATAAAGTAATTAATCAATATATTTTAAAATAATTTTTACTCTGACTTAAATAATATGATATTTCTCCAGTAATTTTTCAATATCTGTACCTTCTGTCTTACGAAGAGCTTGTTTAAGGATGAATTTTTCTACAAAATTTAGTTCCATATCAGTAATTGGTTTGCCATCACGAAGAGCAACAGTTGCATGGAGTAGATCACGAACATCATAGGTACTACCCCAAACTTCTGGCACACCACGGTCAATATCTAGCAACGTATAAACAGCTTCCATACCCGTACGGATAGAGTATTCGGTAGTGAAAATGGTATCACGCTGTGTTTCCGCAAATTGTCCTAAAAAGGCAAAATTAGCAGCACCATTTGGCACAACATCTGGCCGATCTCCCTTTTCACGTGGCATGAAGAAAGCTGTTATATAAGGCATCATACAAGGAACTGTTTTGGCACTTTGATGCGATAACTCATCAATTTCTGATACAGGAACCCCCATATGATAAAGCCATTCAGCACAAATTTCTTGCCCTGTGCAATCACGCATCGGTTTCTTAATATAATCACCTTCCTTGTCAGAAAAGAGACCATAAACCCAAACCACCAATTCATTTTTGGCTTGTTTTTTAAATTGTGGTTGGCGGTTAACTGTCCAACTCATCAACCAACTTGAATCCCTAGCGGTCACGATTCCACCTGTAACAACTTTACCTGAAAAAGGATCTCGCTTGCAAATTTTTTGGATATAGGCTGGTATCTTATCATCGACCGTTGTTACTGTAGCACTCATCCAGTTAGATTGCTCAGGATCATAGCAAAATTTATCTGGATGGCCAAAACTATTATCTTGAACTGCAATCTTACGCCACATATCCCAGCCGCCGCCAGGATGGATTTCCTTATTAAAGCTAGCAGGCTTATCTTGGCTGCCATAGCTTGAATTTTCAACACAGCCACCATTGGTGATAAAGACTAAATCATTTTCAGTCAGGTCGATGCTACCTTCTTCTCCTTCACGAATAATTTCAATCTTCTTAGCAAGTTTCTTATCTTTTTGACAATCAAAGAGGACATTAACCACTTTAGTGTTGTAATGAAAAATAACTCCAAACGACTCCAAATATTTAACCATAGGCAAAATCATAGATTCGTATTGATTGTAGCGGGTGAATCGTAGAGCTGTAAAGTCAGGTAAACCACTGATATGATGAATAAAGCGTTTGATGTAAAGTTTCATTTCTAAAGCAGAATGCCAATTTTCAAAGGCAAACATAGTTCTCCAATAAAGCCAAAAATTAGAATCAAAAACCTCATCATCAAAAACTTCATTAATTCGCTTATTATAGAGTTTCTCATCAGGCGTGAAGAACAGTTTCATAATTTCCATAGCTGCCTTGTCAGACAAGCCAAACTTCTTATCTGTATGAGCATCTTGCCCCTGATTTTCAGTCGCACGGCAAAGTGAATAATTAGGGTCAGCTTTATTGAGCCAATAATATTCGTCTAAAACACTAACACCATCAGTTTCAATGGAAGGAATGGATCTGAAAAGATCCCACATACATTCAAAATGGTTATCCATCTCACGACCACCCCGCATGACGTAACCGATATCGCTATATTGGTAACCATCACAGGCACCACCAGGGATTGGATCTTTTTCTAAAATATGGACTTGTTTGCCAGGCATTTGTCCATCACGAACAAGAAAACACGCCGCAGACAGAGCCGCCAGACCAGAACCAATGATATAGGCCGATTTGTGTTCAACGCCAGCTGGTTTTTTAGGACGAGCAAAAGCTTCATAATTACCGCTAGAATAATACATTTTGAGTACCTCCATTTTTGCTAATCAAAATCAAGACAATAAGAACTGAATTTGATTAGTACTAAACATTAACTTGTCTTTATTGTAAAATCCTCCTCGTCGAAGAGCAATAAACAAAAAAGCTTAAATGATAATTTTTTTATCATTTAAGCGCATCTGATAAAATTGAGCTAATTCTATCTAGTATCATAGTGTTTCAGAGCAGCAACAATATTCCCATGAACTAATATTGCTAAACGATTAACTAAATCTTGAGGCTCTTCTTTCATATCTTTTTTAATCCAATCCAACATAAGTCCAACCAAGGCATATTTATAAAAATCAGCAATGAAAGTTTTATTTTCGGGAGCAACCTGCAGACCAACTGCCTTTTCTTCAACCACATCAATCATCAGCTGATAAGTTAACTGGTAGAGATATACTTCAATTTGCTCACGACTTACTGAATGATAAACATTGAGAATAAAAGGCTTATTTTCCCTAACTGCTTTAAAAATATCCAGTAGTCCCTCTTCCCAACTATCATAATGTCGATTTTCTCCAAGCACTCTCTGAGCGTCTTCCTCACAAGACCACTCCACTAAATCATAAATATCTTTAAAATGATAATAAAAAGTCATTCGACTGATACCACAATCATCAGTAATATCTTGAATAGTGATTTTAGGTAAAGGTTTTTGTAAAAGAAGATGTTTTAATGAATCTTCTAAAGCTCTTTTTGTTATTTGTGACATAAGATCTCCCTTAACTGATTTACTACACTCCCCCTTATTTTATCAAAAATATAAAAAAGGAGTCTTAATTTTGAGACTCCTTAACAAGATTAAAGAAGGTTTCTTCAGATAAAATCGTAATGGTTTGACCATCAGCAATGCGGTTAAGCGTCGCTTCATATTTTTTAGACCGTTTATCTGGTTCAAAAAGATCCAATTGTTTATGACCAGCAATTAGAATCTCTGTCTGGGCAGAAACATAATTCTGAACAGTAGCGCCTTCTTTTTCCAAAAAAGCAATCACCTCTTGACGACTCATTGGTCGCAAGCTCCCCGTAATCACCACTACTTTTCCATTAAAAGCAACCATAATAGCTACTCGTCACTTTCATCGATTTCAGCACCTTTCACATGATCTTGACCTTGGAGACGCTGACTAGCTTGGTTCAATTGTTGACCTGCCATATTCATTTGGTTCATCGATTGTGATAAATGTTTTCGACCTGAAGAGGTTGACGTTGGTGGCGTAACGTTTGGGGTGGTTGGAGTGTGGTTAGGCGTTTTTTGGTCAAGTTTTGGTTGGTCTGTTGTAGGCTTAGTTTGTGGAGTTCCAGGTGAAGCCGTCGGATCGCTAACCCCTGCAAAAGTTTCTGAGTCAGGAGTCGCTTGGTTAAGTGTTGGATCCGAAATACCACCCATTGAATCTGGCTCACTACTTGAATCGGCTTCTGGGAAAAGTGCTTCTCCGCCATAGTGACCAGACGGATTCAAACTATAGCCATCATCGCCATATTCTGCTTTAGGAGTGACCGCATCATTTTTAAGTGCATCGTAAACAGCATTATGGCCAGCTTGGGCTTTACTGTCAAGATGATCCATCACACCACTAGCAGTATCTTTGACCTTACCAACCGCTTCTTTACCCATAGCGTCTGCTAGATCAATCATGTTGCTGACACCACCTTTGGCCGCATTGGCAATCCCTTGATCTTTAGCAGAATTAAAGGCCCCTTTAATACCACCACCAGTTGCCGCAAGACTATTACCAATGAGTTTGCTTCCTGTTGCAACAGCTCCTGGAACTTTACTAGCCACATTGGCACCAACTTGAGCAGCACCAACGGCTCCTGTTGCTAAAGCACCAGCGCCTTGTGCAAAGGCATTCCCTGCCATCATGGCTCCGATGAGTTGTTGAGCTGTTTCATTATGACCTGTAGAAACGCCAAGCCAACGCTCAACCATGGCAACTCCTTGCATGGCTGCTAGGAAGACACCTAGGTACACAAGCATAGAAGCTAAACATTGTTCCCACATGTTCAATCCATCAAAGAACCCACCTGAAAGTTTTGTGACTGCTGAAACGGATAAGGTTGGTAAATCTCGACAAATTTCAAGGGTAACCCGCATGATAATAACTTCAAAGACAATCCCTGCTAAAGCTCCTCCGATAGTACGTAATAATTCTTTATACTTCTTAGAACTTGAGGAAACGTAACCCACAATAGGCGAAATTAAGGCTTCTACAAGTATATCGAAAATAGATTTAACAAGCTTCAATGACATGCTAAACAACAGTGTAATTAGGATACCATATTGTAAAAACATACCAATCCAATTGACTTTATAGCGCAGATAAACAGATTCAAAAGCATTTAAACCATCGACAATTTTATGAGTCGTAATTGTTGCTACACCGTCTTGAGATGAATTTAATTTATGCAAAAATAAACCTTTAACACCCGGATATAAGTCTTCTAAATCATTAAGCTGTTCAGTATTTGATGCACCAAAATTAGCCGAAAAATCAATCTTAGTCGCAAAATCAGCAGTATCACGTTTATCTGTAGCATCCGTAATATTGTTAACTGCTGTAGAGCCCGTTTGAACTGGTTTAATATAGCCATAATCATCTAGTGGAAACAGTGATTGATCAAAATCATTTTCTAGCAAAACTTTTAAATCCACCACATTATTTTTCATAGGTTGAATGGCTAGAGAGGAATAGGTACTACTATCATCTGAGGAACTTGTTTGAATTGCCATGGCATCCTCCGCAATTGCCGTTGAAATGGTCGTTAAGGTTAATGGTAAAACAGATGTTACAAATGTTACCAATAAAAAGTTAGTAATCACACTTTTATATTTAATCGGCTTCGTGAAAACACCCGTAATAGCGGAAACCACTAAGATAAGTGTGAATAAAACCGTCCCTAATACTTGAAACCAATAAAAGAAGTTCCCAATAATCGTATTTGTATCTCCTAGATAGCCAAACAGCCCAAAAAGTTTGAACGTATTATTAAAAACGTGTTCTAACGTGGCAGTAATTTGATAAAGTGCTTTAGCAATTCCTCCTGGGATTGCCATCAGATAAGTTAAAAATGCTGGAGTTGGTTCCAAGTAATTTCCCCAATAAGCATAAAACTCTGCAAATTTTGGAGAGTCGTTAGCATTAATATTCCCAGTTGCCCATGAACCACCAGTATCAATTTCATTAACTAAATCTGAGAATGTTTGATATCTCAATAAAAACACCTACTTTCTTTTTAGATGTTTTCATCGTAAGGGATAATCAAAAATCGTGCTCTATAGGGACAACTCAATTCCAAAAAGAAAAGCCCCTTACTGGGGCTTAATAAAAATATTGTTATACAGACTCACCTGAAAACTCATAATAGCCATAATCGCGAGAATCTCTACGTAATTCATAGATTTTAATTGTTTTACCACCATCAGATAATGCAATTTGATAAAAAGCAGTAGCATCATCTACAGTTGGATTTTTCACCTTTTTACTAACAGCAATAGTAAAATTATCTGTATTTGATAGTTCACTATCAAGCTCTTTTAGAACTGACTTAATCTCAGAAGTTTTATCCTTATCCGAAACTACACTAAAGTAAATTTCATAGTTATTACTGTTTGTGATTGTATTTTCTTTTTTATCAAATGTTAGTGTATCACTACCTTCAATAAAAGGTCGCTCATAACCTGGATCTTCAGAATAACCAATATAACTATCTTTCAATTCATTTTTAATAATATTTTCAGTTGATTTTTGACCACATGCTGCCAATGTTACAACAGCCAAACCAAGAGCTAATACTCCCAATAATCTCTTTAGTTTCATAATATTTCCCCTTTGCTTCTTTGATCTCATTATATCAAATAGTGAGGAGCAAAAGCAAGCAATTATATATTTTGTTATATAACTTTTTAGACACTAATATAATTAACTATCCCACCTACTCTTAACGGTGACATCTCCCCAATCATCTGGAGAATATTGGCTATTATAAACAGAACACCAATCTTTAAGAAGGACGTTTTTAACCACATTATCACCAAATGTAACACACTCATCAATGCTACTGCCATACTCTTCAAGAAATGTTTGCACATACTCTTTATTGTTATCATGAGTAGCACCATTAAATATCCATAGCTTCCTTGAAAGTTGTCGCTTACTAACATCATATCGATAACTGATATTCAAGGTTTGTGGGCTGTCATTTCCAATATCATACCTAATTTCAAAAGCGAGGCGCTTATCTGTGTAATTAAACACATAACCTAAGCTAGTCACAGATTTAGGTAAATGTTCGTCATCATATTCTTCCTGTTGTAACGCATCAACAATTGGTTCCCCACTAGCAGGGTTAGAAACTCCTTCAATTTTTTCCAAAGCTGGTGTTCCTAATGAATTTCGTTGATTATAGTAAATTTCATCAAAAATATTATGGATGTAATAGTGACGATAAGCGACGTAGCCTAGACAAGCCAATAACAATGGGATAACCAAAAACAACCATTTTTTACTTTGTTTCATTTTCTCAATCCTCATAAAATTCATTCTGGCCATTCTCTAAAGCAGTGATAAAGTCAGCTGTGGCAGAGTAATGTTCTTTAAGGTACTGCTCACATTCTTTCTCACTTTTAGAGACATAGTAACCAGGGCTTCCTAAACCAGCATCATGATAGTCTTTTGGAACCAAACTATCATAAATCGTTGATTTAATGTCGTCTAAGTCTTTATACTCTAAAAACTTGTCCGCACGAGTATAGGTTCCTGTATCGATAGCTTGATAATATTGATTAGCTGCTTCTTGATAGCTAAGACCTGTCTTCATCATTTCGGTAATATTGACAGCGTCTAAATCAGCTTTATAATCATCGGTTCCAATGCTTGGTGCCACAAAGGCATCGGTAGTAACATCTCCTCGCCAACCTGCTAAATCATTTATCTGTTCATTATCTAGGGTATAGAGATTAGAGAATCGTGTTGGGTTTTGATACAAAATCGTTGCCATGGTAATGGACTGATGAGCAAAGTCGGCTTGGTTAGCATAACTTTGATACTTACTGTGCCAAAAGTCTTCAAACTCTGTATTTGTCATCGTACCATAAATTTTTTCGACGTTCTTCTTATAGTATTGAACATATTCATCACGTAAATCATCATAATCCTTCATACTACCAGAACTTATTTGATTCTGCAGGCGAACATTATAACGTAACTTGTCAATATCATCTTGTTTAATCCCTAGATAAGTTAAAAATTCTTCTGCTGAAGCGACTAATAAGCGATTATCAACTTCATAATAGGTCCCTGCCGTATTAACCCACATGGTGTCATTAATATATCCCATAATTTTATCTGAAATACCAGAACTTGTTGCGGTATTTTCACCATAAACAAAATTCCCCATGGTAAGCAACAACAAGTAATCCCGTTTGTCCTGTGAGAGTTTCGGAAACTCTTTGTCAATTCCACGTTTAACCTCTAAGATAATTTGAGTGGTTTCCGCATCAAAACCATACTGGGTCATGAGGTTAGCCATGAATGTTTTTTCTTCGGTCGTGGCGTTGACATCCTTAACTGCATACTGATTGTTCAGAACCGTTGCCCAAGACATATTCGCAATCGCTTGAAAAGTGCCTGTTTGAGCATTCCAAGACTGGCCGATTTGAGATAACCCAAGTGTCATTTGCGTATCAATATCAGATAACGCATCAAAGAGACTGGCTGAATAGCTATCAAACGCATAGAGGTTTTCTAAGATTTCTTCATAAGTCCGTTTGAGTTCAGCATGCACTTCAATCAGTTCCGCATGGTATTGATGAAGGGTTGTTTTTCGCTCAAGTGACAGTCCCGTTGAAATCAAAGACAATTGCAACTCCGCCTCTTCCAGAACATTTAGGCACTGCTGTTGCTGGTCAATCCGTTGGAGGAGGTCGTCTTCTCGCCAACTCTTACTATCCACCATTTCAATATAGTCGTTAGGCAATTTAGTAATGAGTTGGCTTAAGGTTTCTTCGTAGAGTTCCCCACCACGGGCTAGAGGGGCTAAAACCGCATCCGCAAAAGCTCTAGCCGAGTCGTAAGCCTTACCTTTTAAGCTTTCCGTATCGGAAACAAACTGATTAATCGCTTGTTGGATCGCTTGATACCCTTCCAGTTGGTGTTGACAATAACTCGTTGTTGTCTGACTTTGAGTCTGTGAGTCCTCTAAAAACATATCAATACTCATCTTGAACCTCCTTTCGCAAGAGGTCTGTTAAAGCATCTTCCAGATCGTATTCCTTTTTTCTCAGATCTGCAATCTCTTCCTCCGTTTCCCCAACCAAGTGGTGACGATAACGTCCTACGATGTCTAAGGCAGTTTCAAAGCGAAACGCATAACGACTCTGATAACCATCTGCCCATAGTTGGTCTTCTGCTTGGACGGCTACCCCTGAATAATACTCGTAGGTCTCCTGTAACTCCGCTGTCTTTCGCCGAGCCACATAGGTCTCCTCCATTTCTTGTTCTAGCTCGTACTTTTTCATCCTATTCTCCCTTTATCGCTTGTGCGCCCTCTTGGTCAACCGCTTCAAAATCACTAGCCACTGAATGCAGGTGTTCCATTGTCGTTGCTAGAACTGTTTTAATCTGACTAGCCATTTCGCCACTTCGTTGAATGACCACTTTGGCTTTTGGATTTCCTTGCACGGTTGTTTGCTCATCTAACGTGACCGATGACGCATCCACTAACAACTGGTCTTTCGCAGCGGTTAAAGCAGTTGCTTGTTCTTGTGCCGCTGATAAATCGCTTTTTATTTCCATCACATCTCCTCCCATAGATCATGATGTTATTTTCCTTATTTTACCATATTCTACTTACAAAAACATACAAAATAGTGTCTAGGAAAATCCTAAACACTATTTTTTAAATCACATCGTCTTCAAATAAGTCCGCATAATCCTCAGAAAGCTCATAATCAACATCTTCTAATTGATCTGTTGGAATAACAGCTGCAATGGCTGCATTGACCATATCAGCTGGTGAGTTAAAGCGTTGCTGCTGTGGGGAGGTAACATCATAGCGTGTCTTGAGTTTTGGAAGTTCACCTGTATTGCTACCAACACTGCTCATTAACTGCAGACGCCAATCGATAATGTTGTTAAAGAGTTTTTTCGCACCAACCGCAACATCTTGAAGCTCTAAGTTACGGTGAGCACTCTCGACAGGAATATCCGCAAGCGTCATTGCTTGATCAAATTCTTCCTGCAAGAACATATAGCGATATGGGAAGCTTGTCTTCTCATGACAGAAAATCGGATCTGTCGTGATTTTACGACCTGAAAGATCTCGTCCTTTAACCCCACGTAGAATAACCGCTTCTCCTTCTTGAAGTTTAGCTAATTGGGTTGGCGTTAACAGATCCTGTCTTGGATTTTCAATCGCCACATTGGGATTGGCTTCATCCAAGATGTTACTTGATCGACGGCGACGGGTAATCGTTCGAGCCCCCAAATCCTTACTGAAACGACTATTGGTTTTATCAGAGGTTGATTTCACATAGATTTTAATCGAGCAGTTGTCTTGGATAGTGGCTGCGGTGTTCTCACCATACTTGTCAACCAGTTGTTCTAAGTTTTGGATCCAGAGGTAATAAAGGATGTTTTGCCCTAAGCCAATAGAAATTTTTGTTTCCATATGTGGAACCGCTGGAATATTGGTAAACTCATCCAGAATATGTAAAATGCGATTGACACACTTCCGACCATTAGAAAGCGCTAGCTCATAATTGGCATTAAAAAGTTGGTCAAGAAATAGTGAGACAATCCCATTATATTCTGTTCGGTTTGGTGGCGTTACCAGATAGATAACTTTTGGATAATCAGAATACACCAGATCAATATCAGATTCTTGCAAGAGATGGTGGCTCTCTTGTTCATCTCTCAGAACGGTCACCTTGATATGGTCAAGGACAGGTTGCTTGCTATAGTCATCTAAACGAATCACTTTACCACGTTTTTGATAGACTTTTTCAGCTGAGAATTGGTAACAATGGTGTTGAATTTCACTACCATCATTATTGGGATGATTAAAATCAATCGTTACCATAAAGTTATCTGGAAGTTTCGGCGCAATAACATAAGTTAAGTAACCCTCACCATCAATCAAAGCCGTTGCTTCCTTGATATGAGTGACTGTTCTTACCGTAGCACCCCATGACTCGTTACTAGTAATCGTGATTTTAGCCGTGCGGTGAGCAAAGGCGTTTGTCATGTGTTGGCTAGTGCTTGAACGGAATTTCACCGATAAGCGACGAGGAAAACCGACAGACTCTAAATCGATAGAGTTCTTTGAGGTGAGTTTTGCAATATTATCTTGTAGGAAAAGGTTGATTCCTGACATCATACTTGAGAAAACATTTCCTTTAGTTTCTTCTGAAGCGAAGTCTGATGAGCGAAAGTTCAAATCAGCCATATCTCTAAACTTAGAGAATTGCTGTTGATTAATCAGGCGAAGGTTATCAAAATAGACAGTGATTTTTGATTTCTTTCGCACTTGTTGATTCTTATCAGGGTTTTCAACAATTTCCCCAAAATCATTCACAAAGACTTCTTCAGACCCTAAATCGGTTAGGAACTTAGCAATGTTACGAACAGTTACCGTATCCCAGGCATCGTCTTCCCCATTTTTGGCTGTCTCGTTGGCACGGTCAATCAGCGCCATCGCAATCGCATTAAAGAGGGAGATTGACGTATCTTCCCAATACTTCGCATTTCCGTTTCCCATTCCTGGTTTGGTTTTACGGTAAATAGCTTCTGCCACCGCATTAACACGGGTTTGGGTCTTTTCATAATACCCTTTTTGAGCGGCATCAATAGCAAGTGCTAGTGGGTTATAAGACATCGACCAATCCATGTTTTGGAATGATAGTACATTTACATCATACCCACGTTTGCGCATGGTTTTGTAAGAAGATTGATAATGTTCCCCTTTAGGGTCAGCAATAATCAATGAGGGCTGAATTTCTGCTCGACTATTAATGTCAATACTTGGCATGATATGACCTTCGCCTTTACCTGAGCGGGTCATCCCGATACCAAGCATATTGGTAGTACTATCATCGATGTAATAATACCCTGAAGGGATTGATAGGTTGCCCAAAATGGTTTCTGCCTTGGTAATGTAGCGACTAATTTTCCGATTTTGCCACTGCATTTGCGTTTTTAACGTCAAACCTGCTAAGTTCCCTTTTGTTTCATGCAGAACTGGCACACCACCTTCCCCTGGATAGGTTTGATTTTTATTCGGTACCTTTTTATACTGGTGATGGATGTCTTTTTCGGTCGCAAAGCGGTCATCCCCTTCTTCATTGTTATTATAGTCTCGATACTGCTCAAAATTAATCCAAGCTGACTTCCAAGCAATAATTAGACCAATGATAAAGATAGGAATGGCTAAAATAGGCGCAATCACAAAGACTCTTGCACTTAACAAATGCTTGACTAACAAGCTATCCCAATCAAAGGTTACCACCTGCGTATCATCCCTAATCGTGAGTAAGGCTAAATAGACATAGCGAATAGCTGCTCTGAGAACAGTCACAAGATAGTTTGTCAATAAGAAAGCAATGCCACTAAAACCAAATCCCATCAAAATGAAACTACGAAAGTTCTTAAAATGGAGAATCGGCTTCATTTCTTTGTCAAAGCGTTTGCGTTCTTGCTTGACAAACGGCAAGAGATAAATCAACCGAAACACGATATTCCACACAATAAGCGCTATTGTTGTTGGAATCCAGACAACTGCTCTTTTAGCCAACTGAATTAAGGTTTTTCCTTGATGTGATAACCACGTCATCCAATTAATTTCCTGACGGCGCTGCCATATCTTTTTAATTTGTTCCATTCTAGCATTGACCTTTTGTTTTAACAATTCTCGGTCACTAAACAGTTGATTTACCTTCTGGTAACTCTTTTTGACGTAAGGCTGAAGCCAACGAAAGAGTTGAAAGGAAAAATAACCCAAAAAGCTAATGATAACAACTAAATTAAAGCGACTGACTTTTGCCAGTTGAATAAGCGTGTAATAAATCGCTTGAAGCCAACTAAGCATAGGCATCACCTCGTAATTCTGCTAAAAGCCTTTCTGCCTTTTGCCCATAAAAATGTGAAAAGAGAAAGATTTTAAATTGTACCTGTGGCGGGGCTTGTTGGTAACGCCTGAGATAAGGAAAGAGGTATTGTTCAATTCCTAAACGGATAACCGACTGATGACTATGGCGAGTTTGTTCTAGGTAATTATCAATCTGAAGTGACTCCGCAATCAAATCATCAGAATCAAGCGTTGAGATGTAGTTTGTCATAACTCTCATATCCTTTCTATATTGTTTACTTCTTTACTATAAGGGATAACTAAAATCTCTGCTGTAAAGGGACAACTCAATTCTTTACACAACAAGTTATATAACTTGTTGTGTAGTAAATAATCATCAAATTAAGTGCTTAATCATGTGATTTAACAGTCTTTTTTGCTATAATAGATATGAGCCATAATACTTTAACACATAAATAGCATATAATTTGTATGCTATTTTTTAAAATAAAAGGGAGGGAATTGATGAAAGATTTAGTACCGATTAATTTTTTAGAAAAACGAGGATGGTTTGGATGGTGTTTTATAGGAGTAGTATTCATTTTTGGGCTAGCTTTCTTTTTTGAGTCCCTTTTGAAAGATCATCCGCTAATCACTTTTTGGATGTTACTTTTTAGTGCATACTGCGCTTATTCAATCCATGTGCTTCAAGTCAATTTAGAAATTAAGAATCTAAATGATTCAAAAGGCATAAAAATTATTTTAATCGGCCTTGTTCTAAATTTACTTATTGCAAGAGTTGGAGCAGCAATTGCTCATTTAGAAAATAGTATCTTAAATAATCAACTCGCTATAGAAAATAATAATATTAATATGGCACCATTTCCTTTTATAGTGTCAACTATCATCATGACGCCAATTGTTGAAGAAATTATTTTCCGCTATATTTTGCAAGGAAAAGTATTAAACCATTTCCTTAATCCTTTTTGGGGAGTGATCGCTTCCAGTGTTTTATTTGCTGCCTCACATGGTGCCTCTAATCTTGGAAATTTTATCGCCTATGGGGGAGCAGGACTAATTCAAGGACTAATCTATCAAAAGACGAAAAATATAGAGTACCCAATAGCTATTCATGCATTAAATAACGCCTTAGTGTATATATTAATGTTATTAGGATTCTCATTTGTTTAATTCATTAACTATTTCAGTTGTAACACTATTAAGCAAGACACTGCAATACAAAGGCAGCAATCCTATATAGGATTGCTGCCTTTGTATATTCTAGAACCACCGCCAAAACCATCGATGAATAAAATTTGAAAACTTTCTTTTTGTAAATTCTAAAAAGGTTTCATCTTCATAATAGTCAACATCATCTTCTAAAGATTTAATTTCAGTTTTTGCCGCTTTTAACTCACTTGTCAAATCTTTTGGTATTCTTTCATAAATCAAATGACCTTTGTTTTGCAATAATTGTGTATAGTAAGTAATGTCATCCCGCCTATTATTAGCCCAAAAAATCTGGTAACATTTATTAGAAGAGCCCTTTTTAAACTTTAAAATTTTATCATATACTTTTTTTGCTTGTTCAATGAGATCAGGTGAAAGGTAAGCACTGTTAACTAATTGTATTTCTATATCTTTATCTTTAAAGTTTTCACTAGTTAATATCTTTAAAATAAAATGTGCCATCATTGAAGTCATGATACCTTGATGGTAATAGGTAGCATGAACATAGACCTTATTTATATGTATGACAGTCAATGGCTGTTCCGCTTTATTTACTTCATTATATAGTGAGCCATACGGGCTATCAGATAATTTTCCTTTATTACGTAAAGAAATCAAAGCTACTGTTTCCCTACTATCATTGTTATAAACAAATTCAATTGAAGATACTGGCTTTTCTATAAAAGCCCACACTCTGTTCGCAATATCCGCAGTTGTATGAAGATTATAATATACCATGCACTCATTTTAACAAAGATACTCCTTTTCTGCATTCATTTACTGTTTCAAGCATTAAAATACTCCAATTATTAGGACTTAAGACACTCTTTTTTTATAAAAAATGCAAATTTTAACAAAAGATGTGGTTTTAGCTATGATAGCCCCATTTTTTTAAATTTTTAGTTATACTAATAAAAAAATATAAAAGGAGGTACAATCGCAATGGTATATCTTTTTCTTATATCAGTAGCATTTTTAGCAGAATTTTTAGCTTCTAAAACTTACGATCCTGCTGCGAGAAGAGATTTAAGAAACAATGCAGTTTCTACTGTTACTATAGCTGTGATTTTGATGTTTATATCACTTTTGTTACATCTATAAAAAGAAGCTGAGTAACTTCAGCTTCTTTTTATAGTTTTAAAATGGTTCATCCGCATCTACTGGAGTGGCTTGAAATGGTTGAGCTTGTTGTTCAGGTTGTGCAAAGACATTCTGCTGACTTTGACGACGCTTCTCAGCTGCAGCTTTACTTTCCAAAAAAGTAATCCCACCAAATTGTGCAGGAGCAATATAGTGATAGGTTCGGCGTTGCCCATTTTTATTGGTGTAGACACGTTGAATAATTTCTCCTTTAATCAAAATAGGCGAACCCTTTGATAAGCTTTGGGCCATTGTTTCAGCTTGTTTGCCATAAACTTGAACAGAAAAGAAGGTAGATAGAGGCTTTTGCTGCTCATCTAATAAGCTAGAATCACAAACAAAGTCAAATTTGAAACTGACAGTTCCGTTAGCTGTTTTGCCGACCGCATCATCTGGAATATTTGCCACACGGCCATTCGCAATAAATTCTTGCATTGTTTTTCCTCACTTTCTGGTTAACAGACAGTTTACCTGCTCCAAGCAACAAGCCACCTAGAAGATTTAAGGCACAAATGAATAAGGTGACTTGCTGGTCGGAACAGGTAAGACCTGTCCTAATCTTAATTAGTTTTCTTTGCGCTTACGAATCCCAACGATTCCAAACACAAACATGAGAACACCAAAAGCTGATACCAAAATATTGAGTGGTGTGGTTTCATCACCCGTCATTGGAAGAGCACTTTCTTGTGTCACTGGCACGTCTTCTGGTGTCGCTGGCGTTTCCACTTCAGTTGGTGCTTGCGGTTCTTCTGGCACCTCTTCAACTGGTGGTTCTACGGTATAAGTAACCACTTCGTTTGATGGGACAGGAACTTCTGTCACGTTGCCATCTTCATCCGCAAAGGCAAGATGATTTGTAAAATCATTATAAACATCACCCGCTGCGATACGAATAAATTCAATATCGACTTTTGCTTGGAAATCTGAGTCTTTAGCCACTTGTGCTAAGAAATCGGAATTTAATGTCACATAGAAGTGACCTGTGACGTCATCATAAACAGCCTGCGCATAAGCTTTGAGATCTTCTCCAGAAGCAATAACGGTACCGTCTTTTAAGGTAATTGGCACAAAAGCATAAATACGATAGCCTTGATACTCGTCATGCTCAACATCAAGATAATCTTCAAAGTCATACTTAACGAGTGTGTCTTTACCATTAGCGAGAACTTTAGCCCCTTCAAGCGTATAGTGACCTGTTTCACCAATTTGAAGCTCGCCACCATCAATCGAAATACCTTGGTCGTTGAGAACATCTTTAACAGTCGTTAAAGCCACATCATACTCATTAAGATGATAAGTCGCTGTTAGATTATCTTTGAGTGGTGTTTCAACTGGTGAAGTTGATAGGTTAACCTGTGTTAAATTTAAGGTTGGATCAGGTAGGTATTTAAACTCTTCTGTTGTTACCATTGAGGTTGTTCCGAATAAGTCAAACTCAATGTAATTCACAATATTACCATTGCCATCAACCACGTTATCATCTGACGTGTGAGTGTAGTTAACGGTTGTGGAAGAACCGACCATCAAGTATGTTCCTTGTGGTGCCTGTTGGTAACCATCTACGGCAAAACCAAGACCTGTTAGGGATTTATCCGCATTGGCAATCAATCCAGAGCCATCAGGATTGACATAGTTAAGCGTGTTGCCTTCAAATTCAATTTTAGAGGTTTGGTCATTATCGACGTCCCCAACCACAGAAGCAACCACCAATTTAACAGCATTACCATTATCATCGACAAATTGGAAAGATAATCCCAAGTTATCATAATTCCAGTAATCTACTGCGATGCCATTATCAGCCGTTTTACCGATCACAAACCATGAATCTTCTTTATCAGTTAAAGCACTAGCTTTAGTAATAGTCACAACGGCATTAATGTTAGTACCATCAGTGGCTGTACCAATATTATTTAAAGTAAAAGTATCACCTACAGTCGCTTCTGTGATTTTATAAAGAAAGTCTGAGGTTGTACCATAGATAGCTGGGTCGTTTGCCGTATCATGATTCGTGACTGTTACGCCATTGGCATTAGAGATAGTTGTGTTATCTTGCCAGCCGAGGCTTTGAGCTGCTTTTGCATTCGGATCTAAAGTAACTACCGTAATGTTTTTATAGTAATCAAGACCAGTCGCATTAGTGTCAAACTCACCTGTTACATAAAGGTAATTAGCTTCATCAGAAGCAAGATTGTTATTTTTAAGCGCATCTTCACGAGCTTTCACTTGCGCATTATAAGCATCTACTTCTGCTTTTTCAGTGAGATAATCACTAATAGCTTGCTCGTTAGCTTTAGCGATACTTTCCGCTTGGGCTTGCCCCTTTTCATAATCAGCCGTTGAAGTGCCATCACCATAGTTGACTGTTGTTTCATTAACAGTTGCGTTCGGATAAGTTGCTTGTGCTTCTGTGACCGCTTGGTTAGTGCTATCAGCTTGCGTTTTAGCATTGTCGTAGGCTTCGTTTAGAGCTGCGTTATCAGCGGTAATCTGAGCATTTTCCGCATTAATTTGTTCTTGCTCGGCTGTGACAGCTGCTAGATTGTCAGCTTGTGTAGCGTAATCCGCTTGTGCCTCTTCTTGATTAGCGGCTGTTTCTGACGCTGTTTGTGAAACCATTACGCCTGCATTTTCTGCATCGCTAATCGCTGTGTTTAGCTCATCAGTTGCGGGTTCCACAATGGTTTGACTAGCGACTTGTTCAGTTGAAGTTGTTGTATCCTCACTTGTTGTCACTTCATCAGCCTTTACTTGTCCGCCTAAGAAGGCTGCTCCTAGGGCAATTCCACATACCAGCCCATAGGCTTTTGATTTACGGAAAAAGCCGTGTCCGTTTAATGTTTCTTTCTGATTCATGTTTTTTCTCCTATCTTGTTTTTAATTGAAGTGTTGGCGTTTCTTAAAGAAGAAGCCAACAAACCCTAGAATTCCTGTTCCTAAAACACTCAACAGTGTTGTATTGCTATCACCAGTCATTGGAAGCGTTGTGCTTTCACCTGTTGCGGTTGTGACTGAGATAGTACCATCACTGTTAGTTGTTGCACCAATGCTTTCAGGACTTGTGATAGTGCCGTCTGCTAATACGACTGATCCATTTTGAGTGCTCACAATGGTAGCGCCTGTGTTCGTATAAACAGGTGCGTCTGTTGTCACATCTTGCACAATTTGACCAGTCACTTGAGAGGTAGTGCCTACCTGTGAAGCTCCTGCTTGAGCAGCTGTTTCCGCTGAGATGTTTGGATTGTTGGTTGGCACTGACGTATCAGGTGTCACTGTTGAAGTGCCACCGTCTGTTGTTGGAACCTCAACGGTTCCTGATTGGTCTGTTGCTGGATTATCCGCTGGTGTTTCTTCCGTATCACCAGGTGTCTCAGGCTCACTTGGATCCGTACTTGGGGTGGTTGGCTCTTCTTCACTTGTGCCTGGGGTTGTTGAGCTATCATCTCCTGTGTTATCACCAGTTGACGGCGTTGTTGGATCAACTGGAACAGTTGTATCACTTGCGCCTGTATCAGATGTTCCTGGAGTCGAATCTGATGTGCCAGACGACGTATCCGTTGAAGATGAAGGCTCTGGGGTAATCACTTCGGTTGACGGAGTGGTTGGATCAATGGGGGTCACCTCATCTGCTAAAGCTGTCCCTGCTGTTGAGAGGACTAAAGTTGAGGTTGCTAGAGCCGCAATCAATTGTTTCTTTTTCATGAATTTAAATACCTTTCTTATTCTTCAAAATATGGGGTTTCTGTTGGTTCCGTGGTAATCACATAACCATAACGACTGGATTTAGAAGCTTTCACTGTATAAGTTAAGCGGCGACTTGAGGTTGTATCATCCTGTTTCACTGCTACAACGTAGGTCACTTGATATGCTTTATCCGATGAATCATAAGTGACTGACTCAAGAATGACAGACTGTAACGTACCACTTTCTGGTTGGGTATACTTGGCATCACCATCAGATAAGAAGTCTGTGAGAGCATCCTTGTTTCCTGAATAATAGTTAGGCAAAAAGAAGCGACTAAAGACATCAATCTGATGTTCTGCTGAAGCCAGAGTTTGGCTTTCTTTTTGTTGCTGATAGAGATAGATCACTTGCTCAGTCTTTTGTGAGAGTTGAGCTAATGCAAAAGCGGACATTCCAAAACCAGCTACGGCAAGAAGCAGTGAAGCAACCAACCAAACGGTCAAACGTCTAATCGCTTTAGGATTCAGACTATTCTCTTGTTTGACTGGTGGGGTAACTGATGAAACCTGAGCTGTTGTCATTGCTTGAGAAACAGGTTTTACCTGTTCTCCTTCTTCTGGAAAAAGGGGTAAGGCTGAATCCGCAATCCCTAAACTTACTTTATAAGCGGGATAAATCTGATTTTCAAAATACTCACGTTTTTCCTGATAACTATAGGTGTTAAAGGCACGATCTGTTAAAATCGCTTGAATCAGTGGCACCAAAAGAGTTTGATAGTTGCTATCAATCACAAAAGGGCTCGTAAATACCTCACCTTCTGTCACCACTTCTTTTCCTTCCAAGTGAGCAATAGCAACTCGTTTCAGTTGAAATTGACCATAAACACGTAACAGTTCTTGAAAGAGAGTTTCTGCTTGAAGAAAGCTGAGGTAAGGCAGCGTTTCTTCAATAGGTAACTGCCCTTCAGGTAGATAACTACTGTCTAAACCTTCAATAACTCCTAAAAGCTCATTATCATCTTCAGGAGACTTGCCATCTTCCCAAGTCACTTCCAAAAAGAGATCATCGGTTATCAAGCATTTGGAACTTTTCTTAAAAGGGCTAAATGCCATCTTAACCTCCTTCTAGTTGACAAAGTTATAGAACCATTCCACAATACTTGGTCCTGCTGAAACTAATATAATCCCAACTGCAATGGCTAACCAATGCTTTTTGATAGCTGCTTTTATCTCTCGGCCACCAAAGCCATAAATCAGTCCTGTTACAACAACGGCTAAAGCAAAGACGATAATTCCAATCCCTTGAATTTTAGAAATCCCCTGTTGCGCGAGTGTTTGCGTTTTAGCAAACGGATCATCCGCATAAGCCGTACTAGTAACACCTGATGAAAAGAGTGATAAAGCTAACAAGTATGACTTAATTTTTGTCGTTAAGCGTTGAGATGTTGTTGTCAAAATTGTCTTCTTTTTCATAGAAGTCCTCCTTCATTTTTATTGACAAGTTTAGTGTAAGGAATAATTTAAAATCGTGCTCTATAGGGACAACTCAATTCCAAAAATCATTTTTGGGATTAACTTCTTCCTCTACCTCTAAACACACCACCCGTTGATCTTGGCGATGATTCTTATCTGGCGCTTCTCCTTCAACCCACAAATGCATATGATAAGCTTGATCTTCTTTTGTTAGCGCTAAGCTCTGAGCAGAAATAGGTGCTAGGACTTTTCGTTTGATTAATCGACCTAACGGACGAGCACCATTTTTAACATCGGTACCAACATCAGAGAGATAAGTGATTAAACTTGGTTCATAGCTTAGGGTTAAGTGTTGTTTTGCCATGCGTTTGGAAATCTCGTCTAAATTTTTAACGGCAATCTCTTCAATGACATCTCGTTCCAAGAGGTTAAAAATGAGTTTATTTTCAATACGGTTAAGAAACTCAGGACGAAATTCGGTTTGTAGCTCGCTCTCCATCGATTTTTCAAATTGTAGGCGTTCACGCTCAGAAAGAGTTTTAAAGTTGCCTTTTAACTCTGCTTTATTAATAATCTTTTGTGCCCCAATATTCGTCGTCATAATGACAATGGTATTTTTAAAACTAATCACTCGACCTGTACTATCGGTTAGACGGCCATCATCAAGCACCTGAAGAAAGATATCCATCACTTCACTATGGGCTTTCTCAACCTCATCAAGTAATAAGACACTGTAAGGTTTTTGTTTCACACTTTCTGTTAGCTGTCCTTTAGTGCGAGTAGCCCTGTCACCGATAAATTTCACCACATCTTCTTTTTGTTTGTATTCAGACATATCAAAGCGAATCATGGCTGTTTCATCATCAAAGAGGGCTTCTGCAATAGCCTTAGCTAATTCGGTCTTTCCAACACCTGTTGGCCCTAAGAAGAGAAAGGATGAAATGGGTTTATTCTCATCCTGTAAACCCGCTTGTGCAATGGTAACCGCATCCACAATCGCTGAAATCGCCTCATCTTGTCCTTTAACACGACGTTTTAGTTTCTCTGTTAAATCTTCTAAGCGATCTTTATCAGCTTTTAAAATGGTTGTAATAGGAATACCTGTTTGATTTTTCAGAACGTGAGCAATCTCATATTCAGTGACGACTTCCTTTTTCTCAGCTGACGCAATCGTGGCTGCTTCATCGATTAAATCGAATGCTTTATCAGGAAGAAAGCGATCCGTAATATAACGGACTGATAAACTAACCGCTTGCTTAACAGCTTCGTGACTAATGGCAATGTGATGATAAGTTTCATAAATAACTTTTGCCTGATCAATAATCGTAATGGCTTGTTCTTGACTGGGTTCAGCAACCATAATCGGTTGTGTCCGTCGTTCTAAGGCACGGTCTGTTTCGATATAATCATGAAACTCATCTAAGGTGGTGGCACCGATGAGTTGAATATCACCACGAGCAAGCACGGGTTTAATGATATTTCCTGCATCCAGAGCTTGTCCGTGTTGACCACCTGCTCCCACAATCGTATGAAATTCATCAATAAAGAGAAGATTCTCGCCACGAGTCGCCATCATCTCTTCAATAATCTTTTTAAACTTGGCAATGAAGCCACCATCATCTTCAGTCATTAGGCTAGATAATTCTAACGAGCGGACGGTTAAGCCTTGTAATTCAGGAGGGACATTGCCTCTTGCAATGGCTAAGGTTAATCCTTCAACAATAGCAGTTTTCCCAACACCTGCTTCGCCGACTAAAACAGGGTTATTTTTAGTTCGTCTGCGAAGAGACGTGATGACAGCAGCCACTTCTTTGTCACGACCATAAACCTGATAATCAGCTTCTTTTTGGGCAACTTTAGCCGATAAATTATCCGTATAGTTATCTAAATACGGTGTTTGGGAGGTTTCGGTCATTATCAATCACTCCTTTCTTTGACAGCTTGAATTTGATTGGTTAGTTTATCTTTAATGGCATCCACAAACTCACGAGGATTAATCGCTCCTTCACCAATTTGGGAGAGAAAGACTTCCCAACCACCTGTGGTTTCAGGCGATGAGAATTCATTGTCAAGAAGGTAATTAATCAACAGGTAAGCTTTATCAGTTGGAAACAGCTGCCCTGTTTTGTGATCTTTTTTGACATAGCCACGTCTTTGGATGGTTTGAATCATGGCGCCACGAGTCGCTTGTGTCCCTAGACCATATTTAGGTAAGATCTGACTAATCAGCTGGCTTTCGGTTAAGCGTTTTGGTGGTTTCGTAACCCCTTCTATGATTTGAATTTGACTAGGTACCATCTGCCCCACCTGGTAAAGAGGAAGGTTAACATCTTTTCGAACCGCTTGATCACTCCACTCTGCCCAACCCAGATCAATCATTTTTCGTCCAGTCGTACTGAATATAAAGCCTTGATTTTCCAGTTGAACACTGGTTGTTTGGTAGAAACAATCAGCCGCAAACATTAAAATAGTTCGTCTCACAATCACTTCGTAAAGGCGACGTTCTTCCAAAGACAAGGTCATCAGATTCGGAATATTTTCTGTTGGAATTAACGCATAGTGACTCGCTTTAGCCACTTTGTCTTCATCAACATAAGCTTCACGAGGTTGTAATTGTTTTGGCTCAAACGGACATTGACTAACCTCTTGATAATCAGCTAAATAGTGTTTCAAATACATAAATTCATCAGCTGTGATAAAACGACAATCGGTTCTTGGATAAGATACGTATTTCTTTAAATAAAGGCTTTCTACAATCTGTTCAGTCTTTGTAGAGTCGTATTGAAAACGTTTAGCTGCATAGCCTTGTAAGTCAGAGAGATTAAATAAAGGTGGAGCGGATCGTTGATGATCTTGTGATTCAACTGCTATTACTGTTGATTCTTCTGCTAGCCCTTTAGCAATGGCTAGAACTTCATCACTATCTGTAAACTTGTCTTTTCCTGCAAACAGCACCCCTGTTGCCTGATCTTCTAACTGGAGCTTCCAATAAGTTTGTGGGGTAAAGCCTCGAATGGCTAAATCATTTTCACAAATTAAACGGACAGTTGGCGTTTGAACACGACCAACAGATAAGCTATTGCCTTTTTGCTTAGCTAATTGCCCTTGGCGTTGTAAATCAAGTGTCGCTAAGGGAGACAAGTTCATCCCAACTAACCAGTCACTTTGTGCTCTCGCTTCTGCCTCTAAATAATAGTTATAGGTCTCTTCTGGTGCTCTTAGGTTTTGAAAGGCTCGTTGAAGGGCACTGGTTGTCATGGAATTGACCCATAACCGTTTTGTAATCTTTTCTGTTCCACCTGGAATATGCGCTAAAATGGAATAAGCGATACGTTCCCCTTCACGATCAGCATCCGTTCCAATAATCACTTGATCTGCCGCAACCACTTCTTGATAAATACGATTAAAATAATCTTTAGCCGTTTTGGTTTCTCTTAAGTGTTGTTTAAAAGAGACTTCAACTAAAGGTAATTTATTTAAATCCCAGTTATCCGTTGGAAGGCCATATTCAAAGAGATGACCTTCCGCAGCAACAATATGCACCTCATCAGAAAAAAATGGCGTTTGAGCAATGATATGCACTTTGTTTTTCGTCAGTGGTTTTCCCAAAGCTGCAGCAAACGCCTTAGCTTGTGCTTCTTTTTCAGCAAGTATTAACGTAACCATAACATCTCCTTTTCTATCTTTGATAACGTTATCGTAAGGGATAATGGGAAATCATGCTGTAAAGGGACAACTCAATTCTTGATACTCCTTTTCTTATAAAAACAGGAACAAAAAGTTATATAACTTTTTAAATACTTTGATGGATAAAGAAAAAGGCGCTCTACTAAGAGCAGCCTTTTTAACGTTTTGGCCCTCGGTCAGGGCTTTTCAAAAAATTTTGACTTTGTCCTCTATTAGGAGTCATTGGCTTGGTGTGCTTTTCCACTTCTTTGACCATTAATAGAGTGGTTTTGTGAATCCGTGTCATCGAATCGGTCAAGGCTTTATCACTAAATACGGTCAAGTTATCCGTCCAGTTAGCCATATAACGAAACGCTTTATCACCTGTATCCAACCCAAAATGTTTTGATACCAGATAACTTGTCATTTCCGCTTCAAGTTCAGCCATATAACGAGGAATCGGTTTAGCAGATGACGCCATTACTTTAGGGTTATGTAGGGTTGCATGGGCTAACTCATGAATGGTTGTCCCAATTTTTTCACCAGGGGTGTTGTCAGGATTTAATAAAATTTCTTGACGATTACTATAAAACGCCCCTTTGGCATTGCCTAATAAACGAGCATCATCTTGGCGAATAGTCACTCCAAGTGTCTTCGCATAATCACAGAGTCCTTCAAGAACTTCGTTTGTTTTAACATGATCCGTGTCAAAATTAAAATGACGGTTTGGCATTGCTTTAGGGTAACTTTCAGGTTTTAAAGTGGTTTGTGACAGTTCAAATACCTTGTAAGTTGTATATAATGGCTGACCACTAGCATCACGTTTTGGGAAAAGGGAAACCTTTAATTTCTTTTCCTTAAGCAAGGCTTTCTCCTGTGGAGTGGCTTGACTTAATTTTTTAAATTTAGGATTGCCTTTTTCATTCTTAAGCTGTTGCCCATTGTCATCTAAAACAGGAATCATCTTCTCCATCTGAGGTCTAAAGAGACGAATGTGAGAGGTTTCACCAGCTTTAACAGATAAACTATTGTGAACAACTTCTTTCGTTTGACCTGTACGCTTATTAGTATAAGTTGCTTTGGTTTGTATCACATCCTCTTGACTTAGTCCTAAGCTGTCTCCCATTGCTTGCCATTGGTTGTAGGTTGCCACGGCATTAGCTCCTGGCCACTGAGCTTGAATAAGAGCAACATTTCGAGGCGAAAGCGTTGGAAACTTACTCATAAAATCAAGATACTCTGCTAAGTCTTTAGGAGACTGAGTATACTCACGGATTTTTTGAAAGGCTGCTTGACTTAGTTCATGTGCCGAAGCTTTCTGATAGTCAATAGGCTCTGATGGTTTCTTCGTTGATGGTGATGAAGGCGTTTTATGAACAGTTGTGTTATTGGTCTGACGATTGGAAATCGTTCCAGAATTAATAATAACGCTATTGTTTGAAGCAATAGTTGAATTATTAATAATAATATCACCTGTGCGATGGTTTCCCTGGTTTTGAGCAGGAGACTCGTTTAAAATTTCTTCTACCCGATGTTTAAAATTATTTCTTAACACTTCTCTTTCTGACGTGATTGTTTTAGCTTCATTATGTGATGCCGTCACTTCTTGCCTTGTCTCACGAGAAGTAGTTGGTACGCCTTCAGTCATATCTTCGGCTATCGTTTGGTTCAATACTTGATTTTCCAGTTGAGAAAGAACGTCATCATCCATTTGTGCTAAATCCTGGTAACCTGTTAAGCGACGATAACCAAGGCCTAGTAATTGCGAAATGGGTTTACTTTCTTCGCCGATATGATAGCTGACCCCTTCTTTAACGAGATCTCCACCAGGTGCATAAATCGCAAAGTTAACGGTTGCATCAGTTACTTCATCACCTGCTTGAGAGCGTTGATTTTGGTGATAGAGTTCTTTAGCAAAGTCTTGATAATCAATGAAGTCAGTCTCAGAAAATGGCAACGTGATACCTTCAGGTAAGTTTTGAAGACGAACATGATAATGATTGTCATAAATATCATCTTGAGACCATTCCCGATAAAAAGCTGAGGTCTTATCAAGCAATTTATCGTTGTCAGCAACTTCCATAATTTTCCTTAAATTATCGTCGTGTTGTTCAGCATAGGCATAATACTTGTCCCAGGCTGGATAAAGGGCTTCTGGAATGTTTTCTCTGTTATCTTTACCGATTTGTGATCCATTGTGATAAACCGCATCTAAGACGCTAGTAAAAGCTTCTGGCGTCACTTCAGGTTGGGTTGGCTCTGGCGTTTCAACTTCTTCAAACTGTCTATTTTCGACAATTGACTTCATTTCCTCACCGTCATCTTTGATATAATTTTCATTAACACGGTGAACTTTAGTTCTACCATCTTTCTCAACAATGACTCCTAGTATTGTTTTTTCTTGAGATAATGTATCCATTTCTAAGTTGAGCTTTTTTCCAGGTTTCATAAGAGATGCTGGAAACATTTCATCTTTATCATCAACTTGAAAGGCTAAAACCATATTTTTATCGTCTGAGCGGATAGCTGCTGAGGCATCTAATCGACCAAATTTTTCAATGGACGATAAATCATCAAAAACAAAAGAGTCCGTTTCTAAAATTTCTGGAAGTATTGGCAGAACTTGGATTTTATCTAAAAAACCAGTTCCAACAGCAATATTTGAAAAAGTTGTTTTCCCAGAAGCAATCTCGTCAATAAAAGTTTCTGATACAGAATCTAACCTATCTAAGTAAATCGGTGATAATCCAGTCAAGTGCATCCAATGACGCTTTTTAAATTCCACTTGTAAGGCTTTTGGCTCTTCACCATCAGCATAAAAATAAGTGACCGTCGAGTTGGCTAATTCATTTAGATACCAATTAGCAGATTTTTGAATTCCTTCAGCATAGGCATTCATATTGCGGATATCTCTATTTTTAGGGTAAGAATAGCCTTGATGTAACCTATAATTTGACTTTATATTCCTATCAATGTTAAAATATAAGGGAACATTGGTAGGAAAATTAGGTTGAGTTTCATACTCAACGGGCTTCGGTGCTGCCCCTGGAGAATCATCTCCTAAAGAACTGGAACTGCGATTAAACAATTCGCCCCCAGTGTTAGGCTCTTGGCTTTGGCTAAGAGCTTTTTCTTTTAGGGAAGCACTAAATTGATTATAGTCTTGTTGGGTATAAAGGTGTTTACTAATTGAACCTTCTGTTATCCAAGTTTGTAAATCAGTCAGTTTGGGTCTGAGGAAGTCTTCGTTAATGTCATCAAGCCAAGCTTCACCATAAGTTAAAAAACCTAAGGGACCATTTTCCCCTAAGACAGCTATTGACCAGTTATTGTTTTTATTCCTACCTTCAAAGATTTTGTCTTCACTTGATGAGTAAACATCTAAAATTAATTGAGTTCCTTCAAAATCAACCTTCTTAGTATGTACCCATTCCGTTTCTTGATCATTAGTAGGCATGTCATCAAAACCAATAAGATTACTTAGTTGGTCAATAGCCGTTCTTATACTGTTATCGTTTTGCACGGAACCATAACGACGTTCGAGAAAGTCATCATCAATAATGAAAGTACCGTAAGACTTCAATTCACCAACAGCTTCTTTTTCAGCTGTCAAAGGCTCCAAAAAGCTATTCACTTCTTCTTGAGAATAAAGATGATTTTCCACTTGATTCCTTGTTACCCAACTGTCAAGGTTGACCAACTCGTCTTCAATAGTGAAATCATTCCCCCAATCCTCGCCATACGCTAGATAACCTAGTGAGTGGTTATCTTTAACGACTTCAAGCGTCCAAGGTGCTTTAATATCTGAAAGATTATCTACTTCTTCAGGACTGTGAACCTCTAGATTAAGACTGTATTCTTGGTCAAAATTGACTGTATTCGTATAGAGCACTCTGCTATCACTTGCAATGGTACTAACTAAATCAGCTTCAGTTGATAAGCGTTCTTGAATATCAGAAAGGGATAAACCTTCTGCTACACTTACTTTAGTCTCAGACTCTTGATTAATCACCTCCAACCACTCACTGTTTTGTTGCTGCAAATAACTGTTCCAATCTGCTTTTTCTTGCCCTTGAGGTAAGTCTGGAATATCTACCGTTAGACCAACTCCTTTGTTTTGAAGAGAGGCGATAAAGTTTCGACCAGCCTCGTCATTATCGACCGCAAGTGTGATCACATCCGCATGCTTACCGTCTGTAAAGTAATTATTATCAACAGCGGTCGTTAACCCATTGGCAAGTTCTTCCCTACTCCATCTTAAGTCACGGCCTGAGAGCTCCGCTTGTAATTCAGCTAAATGACGACCAATGGTGGCTTCTTTTAAGCCGTCCATTGACACCAAACGCACATCTTGAAGCGTATCTTTATGGAGTTCATAGTAAGACATCAAATCAATTGGGCTCTCCGAAAAAATCAAGCGATTAGGCTCTCCAACATCAACGTGTAAACCGTTCATTCCATCGGAGTTTCGGGCAATAATTTTAGCATAGCCACGTTCTGGCCACTTCTCAAAATTTTCTTCAATTCCTTGTAAGTTTGCACCAACTACCTCACCTGAGGGTGATAACGTCTTAAAAACAACAACAGGCTCAATACTATCGTTTAATTTCGCATTTGCTTGTGCTAGTACGCCTTTGTCTAAAAAGAAGTCAATGGTGTCATCTGATAACCCTCGCTCTTCTCTAAGATAGGTTCTGGCTTCATTAAATGGTTGTTCGTAAGGTTTGAGATAATAGTTAAATGGTTCCTCGCTGCGTTCAACTCGTTGAAAAGTTTTAAACTCTCCATCATTCAAAAAATTAACGGATTGGTTAAAATCAGTCTCTTTAATGGTTTCAACAAGAGAGATAACATCTCCTCCTAAATTACGTGAGAACCATTTCCATAAATTCTTATCAGGTGAGATCACGAGACTATCATGTTCTTTCCAACGATAATCTCGCCCTGATTGAATGAGCTCCATGTTTAGCTCATTTGCAACATCCAAAATATCACGAGAACGGGCAATTTCAATGCGTTCTCGTCTGCTTTTAGCTCGTGTTTCCTTTTCTGGCATCGTACACTCCTTTCGCTAAAGTACTCATAAAAAACATTCATAGGGCGGCTGATAAGGCTTATCATCTGGAATGATAAATAGTTCAATTGGCAGTTGAACTGACTCACCAATGGATAAGACGGCATATTGTTTAGGATTGTCTTGATAAGATAAACTAACCTCTAAATCCGCATTTTTGCCTTGTCCCTCGAACGTTACTTGTAAATTTTGATCATCCATTGTTTTGACTAACCAGTCTGCCGTAACATCGAATTGTTCTACTGAAACATCTGGAAAATACAGTTCCATAACGACTAACTCCTTTCTTTTTATAGATACTTTTATCGTAAGGGATAACCAAAAATTGTGCTCTATAGGGACAACTCAATTCCCCCAAAAAAGACATTGACGGATGATCAATGCCTTTTTGATTAACGGTTTTGACGATATTCCTCTTGTTCTTCTCGCTCATCACTGCGAGCCCGTTCGGCAAGCGCTCGATGATTAGCCTGCTGGGCTTTAGAAAGTGAGGTTGTTAATTGCCGCATAAAACGGGTATCTATGGCCGCTCTTCCATGTGTCTGCTGCAAATTTTGACGAGATGAGCGTTTTTGCAGTTGCATTTGTTTTGCAATTGCTTGTTGGATCTGCGTTTTTTGTTGGCTCTCCTCTTCAGGTAATAGTTTACTGTAGAGTTGTTTAAGCATTGAAAAATGTTGCGCATTTAATTGCTTCAAGTCTTTGATTTGCCTATCATCAGTTGACGCCGCAATGGTTTTATTATTTTGATAGATATCATGTTTCACCTGAAAAATAGACAGGTGTGTTTGTAGTTCTTCGACATACTCCTGTTTAGTAACATCTTGCCCTCTTAGCAGGGATAAGATGGTCTGATCTTGAAGCGTTGACAGAGTTTGTAATTCGTCTTGAAGCCGTTTCATCGGAGCTTGAATGTTGTCTCCCGATGCTTTTGAAACGGGCAGAGAAACACTCTCTTGAAATTGTTGGGTTAATAGCTTCTTAGCCGTGAGTTCCTCAGGCTTGAGTTTATAGTTAGGGGTTAATTGCCACTCAATCAATTTGAGTTCCTGTGCTATCATCTCTTGTTTAAAGGTCACAAAAGATTGATCAGTTGCTAAGGGCTGAACTTGTTGTAGGAGCTTCTGAGTTACAAGGAGCTCCTTTTGCTTTTCTTCTAGTCGACTAAGCCGTAACGCATAACGAAAGGTACCAAGTTCTTGACGCTCTTTCAAGGTTCGATTGTTTTTTTGTTTTGCTAAGTCCACCAATTCTTTTAATTCGTCAGATGAGAAGAACGAAAGGTCTTTCAAAGTTAATTGTTTAGCTAACAGATTTTCTTCCACGTGACTAATATCGTAAAGTTGTGATTGTTGAAATTGCGGCTGCCCAATACCGTTGCCATATTTGTCATAGGTGTCATAAACAGGTTTAATGATGGTTATAGCCTTGGCTTCAGCAGATAGTTGATAGCCTAACTTTTGCCAAGCCTCTAATGATTTTAGAACACTGGCTTCTGGCAGCTGTTCCAAAATGTGTTTTTGATTCAATTCTGAAAAGGTTGCGATATTATTTTCCAGTGGATGATCCAAAATATGTGGAGGGGTTTCTCGAAATGAGCGCAAAATGCGATTGGCTAATCGCTCTCTTAACTCCGCTTCTCGACGAGCCACTAAGTGGTCTAAATCGTATCCTTTAGAGACTCCTTGTGTTCGAATAACTTGACCATCTATTTTTCTCAACTTTTCGTAGGTTTGATTTTTTTCAGCTGAATAAGCTCCCTCATACGTTTGTAAAAACTCTCTTGTTTCTTGTAAAAATTCTTGGTAAAGTTCTTTGCCATCATGTTCAAAATAAGAGTCCAGGTATTTATCTAAGAAGAATTTACTCACCGCAAAATCTTTAGCATTCGATCCATAACGCCACTTCTTTTGAAATGGCAAGTGATTATAAGCCTGCTCCAAAAAATTTTTTTCAGTTGAGTGAACCACTCTGTTTTCTTGAACAACTTGGTCAATGAGATTGGCTTTTAGGTTAGCTAAAATTTGTTCTTTTCGTAACAGAGCCGACCGTGTTTCTTCATTAATGAGACCATGAAAAACGTCACTTTTGCATTTTTGGATTGTTTTTTGTGAAAAATTGCCACGGTATTCCATCCGATGACGAGGTTGGTAAAAAATCTTTTCCCGATTCGATTGCACTTCAGAAAGACCAAAATGCACATGAATATTATCGGTATTTAAATGAATGTTTCCCCACCAAAAAGCAGAATCCGAAAGGCCCTCTTTTTGAATCATTTTCGGAATCACATCACGCATGACCGTTTTAATGGCTTGTTGGTCAACTCGACCTGTTGCTCGATCGTAGAGTCCTTGAGCAGCTAAAAACTCATTATCAAATGAAATGACACCTTGCCACAATAACGAACCATTTTGATTAGCTTGTTCTAGCTTTTGTTTTAACTCTGTCACTTTTTCTCGCTGCAAATAATTCGCTTCTTGCGTAAAGATAGCGGTCACGTCCTCTGTTTGTTTTTCAGTTGCATAAGAGCGATTCATGTAATCAATGTATTCTTGAAAATTGAGCGCCGTTTCAGGAACTTCCGACTGAATTTTTTGAAGTTGTTCTTCTGTTAAGCCTTCGACAGATTGACGATGTGTTTCTAAGTCAAGGTCATTATCTATCTGCACCGCTTCATCACGATTCGTATAATCAACATAAGCACTATTAGCTTCTGTATATTGCAACATAAACGTGATGTTTGGACTTGATGACTCGCTCATTGTTTAGCCCCCTTTTTCTTTTTAATGCGACTGTTTCATCGTTTGACCTCGACTAATATCTTCCTTGATAACATCTTCAATTCGTGCCATTAATTCATGCTGCTTCGGATCAAATTGTGAATGAATGGATTCCAAGTTTTGAATATCAAATTGACTTCCTTTTGTGATGGCTTGAAAATTAGTTAGTTCTACATAAAGCATGCGATCTAATTGTCGCTTAACCGTTGTCAAATTACTATTAATGGTTTCCAGTTGATCATCTTTAATGTCATTTAGTTGTTTCATGCGCAAGCCAAAATCTTCAGTCGTGGCATTTTCTAAAAATAATTCATGAAATGTTCTAACTAATAACACAAAGATTGATGAGCTACTCATCTCCTTTTCTAGGTCATTGAAATTTTCAAAATACTGTTTTATGTCATCAAAAAATTGACGCTCCTCTGGTGAAAAGTATATAGTCATACGACTTGGTTTTTTCTTCATTTTTCTTCTCCTTTATTTTCTTCTTTAACTACTTTTTTGTGAACTGCCTGTTAGGTAATTAATGTCATAACCTGGTTGAACATTAAAAATATAAACATCAAATGAGATGGTATCATCTTCAACACTTTGCGCTTCTAGTCGAACACCACGACAAACTAACTCCACATTTTTAAATAGTGGTGTCACTCGATAACGCACATGATGATTGGTTTCTTTGATATAAGTGGCAATTACATTTTCATAATAAATCATTGATGATGACTCATCATCAAAATTAGCATTTAATGCACGTGTTCCTGTAAATAAATTTTTAACATTAGCATTTTCACCACTTAACTCAAAAGCAATTAAGTGGGAGCGATTATACAGATAATCCGACTTGCCATTAAAGGTAATTTTTTTATTTTTCCAACCAGTTGGTGTAACATTTGAAATGTCTTCACGTTTTTCAGTTGGCATTAATTCTTGTCCCAACATTGCTTCAGCAACACCAACACGATTTAAAAAATCTAAATCAGAATAGCGTTCCCAAGATCCATTTTCCAAGCTTAATTCTTCTGTCGTAAATTGCGCTTTATCATTAACGGTAATCACTTGTTTTCCGTCATATGTTTTTGTCTTTAACGCTTCATTTTGAGTTTGATAAGTACTACTCGATGTCGATTTTTTTTCTTCAGCCGAATCCGCAATATTTAATTGTGTCGCAATATCATTTTGCGAAAAAACAGTAATAATACGTTGAATGTTTCTAGGTTGAATCAGAAAGATGGTTAAAAATAATAAAGCGACTAATACCGATTTATTTTTCTTCATGATTAACCACCTGCTCGTCTTTCTAACTCAAGGGCATTGACATCATCCATAAACTGTAACCAATGTAACGTGAGGTCTTCCACAATATCTTGTTTTGCACTAAAGGCTGTTAATGAAATTTCATTTTTTAGTAACAACTCTAAAATTTGTGCTTGCTGTTCTTTGATAGTTGACAGCGTTTCTGCAAACTGATTGTCGTACAAATTAAGACCATCATTCATCACAATGTTTTCAAGTTGAGATAACATAAATTCATTGAAACTAGCATAGTTATATTTTTTAGAAATGGTATGTAGTTGTTCAAACATATCGTCCGAAATGTTTCGAACTTTAATTTCTTTAGTCATCACTTTCCACCTCACCTTCATACTCTAACCAACGTGATATGTGTTCACCATAGCGATCCATTTTTCCCTCAAACGTTGCCAGAATGTCTGCTTGTTTTTGTGTTTGATTTAAAATATGATCGGTGGTTAATTTCATATTTTCGAGATGTGCTAGATATAAATCATGCGCTCGATTAAATTGACCGTATTCAATTTTTTCTCGTAGCACTGATAACAAAAATGCATTAAATGATTTGGTTTTATTTTTTTCTGCTAGTGCTTTTAAATAATTAACTTCATCTTGTGATAGTCCTCGAATTTTTATTTCTACTGTTCGATTTTTTGATACCAATTTTAATCTCCTTTCACTCAAAATTGGCGCCCTTCTTTTATCTTTTAACGAGGTAAAAGATAAAAGAAGCAAAACAGAAAACCTCAACCTCACAACGTTACGAAAACAAGTTTTCGACTTATGTGGTTTTTCTGCACACTCACACCTACCTTATTGGCTAATGCCAATTTAGGGTGTCAGTGCTTGAAAAGAGCATAAGGGAAACTGTCCCCACATATTGTGTGGAGTTGATAGTATCAACGTTTCCTGTGTCCCCAATTTTCTCGGTTTCACCTACCTTTACTTACACAAATACTTACGGTTACTTACTTTGTAAGTGTTTAACCTAACGTTTTTACTTACAAACACTTACTTATTCTTAAGTTCATTTTAGGTCTTTTTTTCGACTGAAAAGTTAGTCGTTTTAACCAAATGTTTGGGAATCTTTTTTGTCATGAGATGCTGTTAATCGTTTTTCTTTTTCAACTTTTTTTAGCTCTGCTAATTCTTTTTTTAAGTTCGATTGGATCGTTTCATATGATAATGTTTTGTCTTTTTTGAGTTGAATTTGAACAAATAATTTACCAATCGTTTTGTGAAGATTTTCTTCCGCAAGCTTGCGTTCATTTTCCAATGAAGCGACTTTTTTCTTTGCTTCTTCAAGTGCTAAATCGATTTTACTTAAGTCTTTTTTTGCCATAAAAATATAGCCTCCTTTTTAAATTACGCTTAGTGTAAGGGATAATCAAAAATCGTGCTCTATAAGTACAGTTGAGTTCAAAGTGACCAAAAAAGTTCTCTAACAATTTGTTAGAGAACCCTTATTACTTTTCAAAAATTGATCTGTTTAGTCATCTTTAGAAGACAATTTTAATGACTGAAAGCCTTCAACTTTTGTAAAAGCTTCTTGTTCCGATAGCTCTAATTTTAATGCCGTCCAATGAAAATAACTGGCATTTGGTGTCGCAAAACCAAGCGGATAAAGTTTAAAAACTAATAAATGATTACTGTCAACATCCGCAAATTCTCGATGGCTTTCGTGAGTATGAACGTCTGTAAAATAGTGTAACCCAGTTTGTCTATGACTATTAACAAAAGATAATTCAAGGATATTTTGATACGCTGTTTGAATCGCTTTTTGATTTATTAATCGCATTCTATCGGTCGCATTTTCCAGTTTAACATCTTCAAAAAAGTTATCTTTAGGTGGTAGTGAATCACCTTCTTTTCGGATAGCCAGATATGGTTTATTGAGTACCTTTTTGAAAAGATAGTGTCTAAATAATTTAGGATAAACATAGCGAATAATGAGATAAAAACTAACTGAGATAACCCAACCTTTCAACAAGGCATTAGCGACTTGTTCGTTTGAAATCTCACTATAACCAAGCATAAAGACAACGTACCAAATCGTATCTTTAACCAACTGAAATAAAGCTCTTAGGTAATTACTAACATCAAACGAAAATCGTGAGAAAGCATGAGCAAAAATTCCAACTAACATAAAGAATTGAACGGCTGCAATATCTTGTGTAAAAGCTTGTGTTGCTATTCCTAAAATAAGTGCTGACAAGAGAGAAAATTGCCATTTATTTACTGTTTCTAACAACCAATTGGCAATGGTTAGTAAAATTAGTTTGCGTTCTTCTTTGGTCCATTTTAGTGTTTTAAAAGTCATTTTTGGTCTCCTTTTTTGTGTTTGCATTAGACTGTTTTAATCCATTTCAATCGTTTCGATTGGGTTTGAAAATTCAAACGTTCCATCTTTAACTGCAGCTTTTTTCTTCGCTAATGTCTCCAATTTTTCTTCCAGTTTTTCGATGTTAGTGTTCGCTGTTTCAATGGATTGATTTTTCGATTCAATATTACTATCAATGGTTGCAATATCTTTTTGATTCGCTTCCAAATCGTCGCCTGTGAGGTATTGGCTTTCAGTTGATAGACTAGCTTTTCGAGACTCATCATCTTCAATAGAAGCCTTTAATTGTTTAATTGATGTGTTCAATTTTTTAATTTGATTGTTTTGGAACGTTTCTTCTTTTTCGATTTCTGACAGAGTAAACTCTTCACGAGAAACAGCTTTAATGGTTTCTCTTTTAAGCTGATTATTTTGTGTTGTAATCATAAATTGCACCACGTTAGCTTCTTCATCATCGGTTGATGTTGAGCTACTTGTTGTCGTATCATCGTCATCAGATGATGAGTCAATATCAACATCAATCGAACTCGTTGCGACCGTTTTATTGGTAATATCAATCGCATAAGCACCAAAATCTTCAGGAACATTTTGGATAATAACAGAGATTTTATTATCAATAATTGGCACAACTTCCATGACCGTATCAGCTGTTTTATGCTGTGCGTAAAGTTTCCAGTTAAGGCGTTTGGCATCAATTCCTCGATCAACGGAAGAGGTCGCATCCTTCGTTTCAAACTGCAAGACAATGATACCTGTTTTAGCTGAATACGTTTGGCTAGTGAGTTTAATTTCACCTGTACCATTCGTGTAAGTTTGTTTCGTTTTGAGCTCTTCATCACTATAAGTTTGACGTTGTGGTGAATAAATCGCACCTAATAATAAGCTTAGCCAAATCGTTAATAAAGCAGAAAAAATAATTAATTTTCGCTTAATAACATTTTCGTGAAGCCAGTTTTTAGTGGCAATAAATGGTTTTGCGATTGAGCTGGATTTGATCTTCTCAATCCATTTTTTAATGCTATCTATCATAAGTTGATAGTCCTTTCTTTTTTTCAGAGACATGATAAAATAAAGTCAAAAATATTTAGGAGAAATTAATGCTTCCCGACCTTATTTCATTTATTAATACATATACTAGAACTCGTCTTTCTTTTAAAAATATTAAACTCCTCAATGAATACCAAAAACAATGGGTATCGTTATTTTCTAAAATTATTTTAAAGTCTTTATCAGAGAAACCGATTATGCGATATAATGAATCATTTGCAATTCCTATTAATATTTCAAAAAACATCACAATAAATATTCAATTTGATATAGATATCTTATTAGAAAAAGTAGACAAAATTAATCCTCCAGTTATGCAGATAGATACTCAACAATTTATTGAAAATAATTTTCAAAATCAACTCATGTTACTAAACAATCCTCAATTGATTGGATACGCTATTGATAAACCTTTAAAAAAGGTTAGCTCAAATCCTGTCGTCATCTGCAATTCAGATTTTTTCTTCAATTTTGTTCTTGATGGTAATCATAGGGTAGACTACGCTAAAAGAAATAAATATAACTTTGTCAATTGTCTGATTGTCTCTTCAAAATTCTTAGCAACCACCCCTCATCTTTTCGAAGATAAGCTAAGTTACCTTCTATTTTGTTTTCTAGAAGATGTTGCACTCCTTGAGTTTGCCCTTCATGAAAAGCAACAGAAAGGGATTTTTGGTATTCTAAGAACCGAATCGTCTCTTTTAAAGAAGCAATCAATTCTTCCAACTGTTCAGAAGTATATTGGCGATACATAT
>Ga0129316_1000214_pt1 | contig 39658 bp, 31 predicted proteins | sample Cm1ome_2_FD_94429 | JGI IMG/M metagenome (GOLD analysis project Ga0129316, IMG submission 94429) | Eastern black-and-white colobus group fecal microbial communities from Wisconsin, USA - Cm1022B metagenome | ecosystem: Host-associated > Mammals > Digestive system > Large intestine > Fecal...
ATGTGCGGCATCCACTTTCCCGGATTTCACCCCATAGGTCATATCATACAGGCCCTTTACCAGTCCCGCTGGACTGTAGGAAAGACCCCGCTTGGCTACATTGATCGGAGTTTTCTTAAAAGGGAGCAAACCTTCCGTAACCACGCTCGTTGCTGCGTTTATCCGGGAAAACCTGCTGATCGCGTCCGCGGCAGCCGAAGCGTCGCGGTAGGTTGCCCGCCACGCTTCCTCGGCGGCCCAGCTCTCGGCCTGTTTTCGGATTTCCGCCTGACGGGCGCCGTCCTGCGCGGCATAATCATTGGCCTTGAGCACCTGCGCGTAGGCCCGCTCATACGACCGGCGCAGGAACACAAGATCCTCCGCTTCCAGCGCGCCGCCGTTTTTCCGGCGGATTGCTTCCAGCACCCCATTTTTGAAGATTCGCATGTTGTCCCGGATTTCATTGGAGGGGTTATATTTCCCCGAGGACATCAGCATCCGCCGGTTTTCCTCAAAGCTCTCCCGTCCCTGCGCCAGATAGCCCTTGTCCGTTTGGCTCCCGGTCAGAAACGCCGCCGTCGGGTCCCCCTTATAGCGCGGCATCAGTGCCCGTTCCATCGGGATTTTGATCGCATCCTTGAGCGCAATCGCAGGCCGGAAGAACAGGTTGCCGGTGATATTGCGGATATGGGTCGTCGGGTTGACCAGCATTGCCATATAGCGCCATGCGTTCCACTTGTCCGCCCAGTTGGAAGGAACCTGCTTCCCGATCTCAGCATAGGCACGCGTCATCGCTTCATCAAGGCCCTTCTGTGTTTTCTGAGAAAGGATATCGGCAATGATCTCCTGCGGGATGACGATATTCCCCTCAAACTGGTCGATCTTGCGCTTGATCGTCTCCAGAGCCTTGCGCTTCTGCCGGGTGTCCTCAAACCTCTCGGAGGCCTCCCGATACATTTTCTTCGCTTCTTCGGTCTTCTCGTTAATCTTCTGGATGTTCCACCAATCGGAATACTCGCGGCGGTTGAGCGTTTCGATTCCCTTCTCGATCTTGGAAAGTCGGCCCTTCGCCTGCCGCAGCGTCTCCCTCGTGATCTCATAATCCTCAGAAGCTTTCTGATAGGAATCCTCTGATTCTGCCAGCCTCTTTTGCAGCTCGCGCAGTTCCTCTCCCATCCGACCGGTACGCTCGTTGGCGGTGTCCGTCCTGCCCTCCAGACTTTCGATTTGCCTTTTTAGCCCGTCGCGTTCGGCCCTTGCGGCCTCCAGTGCTATCTTTGCCTGTTCAAACGTATCCTGCGCTCTATTAAGCGATTCTCCGAGATTCGGAAGATCGGCGTTGATGCGCACAATCCGCTCGTTGGCGGTGTCCGTCCTGCCCTCCAGACTTTCGATTTGCCTTTTTAGCCCGTCGCGTTCGGCCCTTGCGGCCTCCAGTGCTATCTTTGCCTGTTTTAAATTTTCGGTCGGCCCCTTGAGCTCTTTCTCAAGTTTTTCTGCTTGGCTTTTCAGTCCGCTAATTTCCCCATCGTTTTTCTTTTGGAGCTTTTTAACCTTCGGTTCAATCTCCTTCTGGATTTTCCGAACAGTCTGCTCCAGCGTAAGCAATTCGCCCGCAGGCCCCATCCGTTTAATCAGGCGGATCGCCTGAACCTTTTGGCCCGCAATCGTGGCCTCGGCGGCTACCTGCCCCAAAATCTCCATCGCGGCCTGATAGTCGCCCCTGTTGGCCGCTTCCACATACAACCGTTCACCCAGCGCAATGTCGTTTTTCTTTGTATTGCCGGATTCCAGAGCGGCGTTCCAGCGCCCGCGCGCCCCATCGAAGCCCTCGCGGGAAAGCGTGGCCCCGGCATAATCCGCGGCTTCTCTGTCTCCCGACACCTGATACGAAGCCGCTCCGTCCCGGATTACCTGCTCGATCTCCGCCTGCATCCGTTCGTCCGCGTGCTGAGATTCCGCCGCGGTGCGGTATGTTCTGCGCACTGGGCTGCCCGAACCGTCCTTTCGGGGCAGCAGCACATCGTTTGCGGGGTGTTCGCCCGGCTCGATGGTGCCATACTCTTCGGCCAGCTCCGGGGCAAGGGTGCGGGAATAGCGCATATCATCGGTATCCGAAGAAAAAAGCCCGATATTTCGGTCGGCGCTTTTGATCTGTGAAGGCTCAAATACCACGAACACATCACTTTTCTCAGTATAAACACTGATTCCATCGTTGGCGTATTTTAATATAACCCCATCCCGATTTTGTTGCTTGGCCGTTCGAATAATATCGCTGTAATGCTCTCTGAGGTCATCAAAAAAGTATTCTCTCATGTCGACAACCAGCGGATTTTTCATCGACAGATAGCAGGGCATTACAACTCCGAAATTTTTTTGTGCACCTTTTACCCGTTGTGGAACTGAGGCGACAAATGCATATCCTTGTGCCACCAGAGGACTTGAGGTAAAAAAATAACCCAATTTGGCGCTTTCCGCTCTGGTCAGGCTTCCCTTTCTGTCCGGAGAAAACGAATTGAAAAGTTCTCCTGTACCGTGGTAAACTACTTTGGGAGAACCGTCTGAATTATAGAGTTCCCTGACATTCCCAGAATAAAAGTCTTTGAAGCGAGGGCTTTCTGTCCCCATCTCTTTCCACATCCGCATTGCTTCCTGGTCACGTTCAGAAACTAATGGCCGGGAATATTTTTTCCCTTCCTGCATAGAATGGGGATTGACACCCGGTTCCATTTGTGGTACTGTGGGGTCAGAAGAAACCTGTCCCTGTGAGATCCCGGACGTATTTTCGCCGGCGTCGTAAAAGGGTACGGGCTTCTTTCTTTTTACCCTGGAAAGAGATTTGTCCGCAGTGTAGCGGGAAAGGTATTCTTCAAGGCCATCTTTTCCGTATATGCTTTTGATCTCGTTAACATCAATATAGGCATTATTTGCGTTAGCGGTAGAGTTGATAACGATGGGCACAACCACACGGTTCCCATTTTGATCGGTTACCTGCGTAATTACAAGGTAATCTTTCGGTCCGTAATGGTTATACGGGTTCTTCCTCCACTGAAACACCTCGATCGGGCCATCCATTGCATCTACCGCTTGTAGGAACAAGTCTTTACCCAGACCATGATAATGAATTCTTTCGTCAGCGGGCAGTCCTTTCGCCCGCGCTTCGGCCTCGTTCAAAATATTTTCCCGTATGTGAGCCGCATTCATATACATAGGCAGGTCGGGTATCCCCCGGTCCACCAGTGCGGCGGGAGTATAATCCCGCAAGCGCACCTGCGTTCTCAGCCGCTCGCCGTTTAGAACCCGATCAATATCCGCTTCTGCGTTTAATGCAACATGGCGGCGGATGCCATCCTGTGTCTCTGCCCCCGCATCCGCCTTTTGCAGCATTTCCCGCCATACCCGGCGCGTGTTCTCAAGGTCTTTCCGCGAAATATCCCCAAACCACTGAGAAACTTCCGCACTTGCCTGCGGGTCTCCAAGGCTGTCAAACCCCAGCTTGTGAAACACCTCGTCGAGCAGATCCAGTATCTTTTGCGCGAGATTGCGGTTGACCCCCACCAGTTTTTCGAATTCGCTGATGTCCGACACGAGCATCCTGGTATAGTGCGCCGTCACCTCGTCAGCGTCCGGTGTGCCGTAAGTCATTTCAACGGCGGCTCCGACCCGTCCATATGTCCTGGCATTCTGCATGGCCTGCGCGGCAAGCTGAGAAAATTCCTGATACAGTTCCGGGCTTGTCTCCTTCATCCGGTGGGTCATCTCGTGGGTCATAACAACGTTCAGCGGATCGGTTGACTCCATAGAAATGTGAATTATCCTGTTCTTCCCATCATAATAACCGTCCCCATCCATCTGAGCGTCAAACACAATCGCTACACCCAGTTTCTTTCCCGCCGCATCCAGCGCTCTTCTCGTGCGCCTGTTGAACTTTTTGGAATACTCGTTCTGCAAAAGCCCGCCTTTCCCGTTAAGCAGGGAAAGATAATCCGGCTCCCGTAAATCCGAAATTTCCCCCAGCATATCATTTTCCACCCCGGAGCCGGGTATACTGGTATTGACACCCTCTGCCTGTTGTGGTAGAGTGGGGTTAATAGAAGGAACAGATGCATGTGCGTTTCGGACGTATGGGTGTGGGGCTTTTGCATCCACCGCTTGCGGTGTTCCTTCTGTTTTTTGTATATACGCGGAAATAATTTGGAGTTTTTTAGAGGCGGTATCCGGAGCGGCCTCCACAACATAATAGGTGCCGTCTATCCGTTTTCCGTATTTTACAAGCTTTGCCGGGCTTCCGTCTGAATTGTGATACGCATATGTCACATCGGGATTCCCCTCCGGCGTCAGGACAGGGGCAAGGCTATCATATCGATCTAAAACATATTGAATTCTTGCAATATCCTCAATGTTTGCCATACTGGTATCTGACTTCCCGGCCTGCCCATGCCGCTCAGCAATGTGGTTGACCGCCGACCCGTTCATGTTGTGCCGATATCCGGCAACATTTACGCCTGTTAAGCGATTGATTTTGGATGCTGCATCCTGCCCGACCTCTGACAACGGCAAATTCAGCTTACTCGTAGCGTTTCGGTTCCGCATTCCCATTATTTTTTTAACAAATGCTGCTATCCCCGGATCAACGGCAGCCTGATACTCTGCGATCGTGCGCTGCATTTCCGGCGTGTGCCCCGCAGAATCAGTCTGCGCCGCGCTCTGCACCGCATTTGCATCCGTTCCCGCCTGCTGGGTAAATGCGCTTTCCTGCGCGGGCTGTGCCGCCTGTACGTTGGTGTTTCCGTTCCTTGCATAGCCGACAACGGTGCCGCCTGCGCCCATGATTCCGCCGGATAGTCCGCCGCCCAAAGCGGAAAGCGCCATATCCTTGAGAGAGAATTCCGCGTTCGGGTCCTTTGCGGCAGCGTCCGCAATGTAGTTCGCCACATACGAAACAGCTTCCTCGGTCGCTTCGGTCCCCATCTGCTCGAGGATATTCCAGATTGCTTTCTTTCCCACCGGGGAAGAGGCGATTTTTAACAGATTGTCCAGAGGCAGCTTCTCGGTTGCCGCTTCGATCAGCCCAGAGACGGTTCCGCGCGCGAGCGCTTCCATTGCACCGCCGCCCGCCTGCGGGAGCTACTTCTCTCCGTTTGCAGTGTCCTGCGCTTCCTGCTCCAAAAAGTACAGCATAAATGTAATGGCCAGCAGATCGGCGCAGCCACCCGGGCTGATATTTTCCCGGATGAACCGTTGGTCGAGCACCCTGATTTCATCAAGCTCCGGGAGCGGCTCCCGCGCCATTCTTTCCGCTGCCTCTTCCCGTACCGATTGAGCAGCTCGCAGGCCGCGCCGGGAAATCACGTTGGTATCCTCCACATGGCCAAGCAGGGTCAGAAGGGTCAGCGCCCCTGCGTCGTTGAGGCTTTTCCCCTCTGCCATAAACCGCCGCAGTGCGGGCAGGCCGTAATGCCGGACCGATGGGAAACCGGAGGCTGCCTCCCCGCGGATTCCGGTGCTTCCCGTTTGGAGATAAAGACGTTCCCCGAAGGTGCGGGCATTTTGGGCGGTTACCCGATCCAGATCCTGCTTCACCGAAAGGGAGGCCATCTTTCCGCAGAGGGAAAGCAGAGTGCCGGTATCGCAGGGCAGCGCGTTCGCAAAGGAATAGCCCAGAGCAGCACAAAGAATCCCTAGCGAAAAGATCAGTCCCTTGTGGGTATTTACGCCTTTGGTTGCGGCAAACATCGCATCCTCTGCAAGCATCCCCGGGTAGCGGATACAGCCAAAAAGCCGCTGGGGGCTGTCCTGCGCATGACGAACCCCCATCAGAAAGAGCTGCCGGAAATGGGGAATCAGCGCCGCCGAGCTGTCAATAAAATGGAACAGGTCCATGTCGTGGTGCGCGCCGCTGTTCGCCCTGTCCACCAGACCAGGCTTCGGGGTGGTGCTGACCTCGTAAAGCAGACTTTTCCCGGCCATTGCCGCAATTTCGTCGGCTCGCTTCTCGGTGAAGTATTCCCGCATGATCCGATTGGTTTCATGCCAAAGGAGTTCCGGACCGTGGGCGCGGCTGCGGGCGCATTCGCGGGCCGGCCGGTCGCAGATCAGGCAGCGCCGTCGCGGAATGCCGAGGCCGGTGCGTGAGAGAATCTCCCCTTCAGGATTCAGCACATCGATGTCAAACAGCCTGCCCAGCCGTCCGCCGTCCTCCACCGCGCACATCAGCGCCTTGAGCCGGAGCGGATCACAATCCACAGCCCAAAGCGCTTCACATCCGGCGGGCTGGATGCAGGTTTTATAAAACTGAACCGCAACCCGGTTTCGTTCGAACTGCCGGGCGATGCTGCGGCAGCCCTCCTGAAAGCTCTGCTCCGCAAGCGCAAAGAGCTTGACCGGTCCTGCAATATTGAGGGTAAAGCTCACCAGCGCCGCCCCCGGAAACTGTTCCCGCGCCGTCCGCTGGCGCTCTGCCCGCTGCTCACGGGCATCCAGGATTTCTTCGAGTGAAACCGGACGGCCGGTTATCTCTGGCATGGGAATTCCTCTCTTCCGTTCCGCCGGGGCTGACGCCCCGCTTGATCTTTCTCCGGTGCCGGCACAAGGCGCGGCGTGCATGCGAAGAAGTCCGTCATACCGAAGGCCGCAGAGGAACACCATGCCCCAGCGGCATCCGGGCGCGGAGGGAGGCTTCTGCCGGACGGCGCTGCAGATCGGTCCGCGCAGGCGCCTTCCTTCTAAAAGGTGAACCGTTTTTCCAGAAATTCGCGCTGAAGATGCTGCACCGCGATGGAAAGGTAGGTATCCTTCATGGTAGCAAGCACAAAGGAATAGGGCACCGAAACGGTTTCATCCAGCCTAAAATATGCGCGCTGCTGCAGGGCCAGAGAAATTTGTTTGCTGGGCATAATCACCGAGGCATAATCCACCTGAGCAAGCGCGTCGAGGGTACTGAGGTTTCGGCTGATCTGACGGATTTTGGGAACAATTCCGGCATTGGCAAGGATCTGGTCGCAGACCATGCGGCTTCTCTGTCCCGGGAGGGTGAGGATCAGCGGCTCCTCCCGGAAAAAGTTCGCATGGATATAGGGCAGCCCTTCGCCCTCCTTTTGAAAGATAAAATCGCGGTATGCGCTGGTCCGACGGGGAATTACCACCATATCGTCCTTGCTGAACTCAAAATAGTCAAGCTCCTCCCGCACCACCGGCAGGTGGAGAATTCCTATATCGACCTCATGGCGGGTCAGCTTTTGCTCAATCTGATCGCTGGTCGCTTCAATGAGGGTGATAGAGACTCCCGGATGCTTCGCCTGAAAGTCAGGCAGAATATAGGGCAGCACATAGGTCGCCTGTGTGCCGGTAAAGCCGAGGCGGATCTCTCCGTTTTCCGCATTCTCCACGTCCTGAATTCGTTTTCCCAGCTGCGCCTTTTCATGCAAAACCCTCTGTGCAAATTCCAAAAAACAGCGGCCCTCGCTGGTCAGAGCCACCCCGGTGTTGTTGCGCACAAGCAGCTCGATTCCGGTTTCCTTTTCCAGCTTCTGCACGCATTGGCTCAGAGCCGGCTGCGCCACAAAAAGCTGTGCCGCCGCACGGGTGATGCTCCCCTGCTGGGCAATTGCGACAAAATAATCCAAATCTTTGAGAGTCATGGTCACTCCTCCCGCAAAGATACCGTTTTTCCCATTTTACATCAAAAGAATTGTTTTGTCCAAGAATATGGTATTCTTCTTTTTAACCGGAGGCTTTCGGATTTTGAGATTAAACTGCCCCTGCCCTTTTGTGGCGATCACAAAAAGACAGAGGCAACTTGTAAATCTATGGCAAAATCAGCGGTATTTTCTCTTAGAACCCATATACTTCCGCCGGATTTTCCACCAATGCGAGCTGCTTTGCCCGGTCTGTATCGAACCAGCAATCTATAGTGTCCAAGATGTCCCATTCATCTGGTTTTACCTTTTCGGTCACGTGTGGAAAATCGCTGCCCCACAACATGCGTTCCGGTGCATAGTCTGCAAAGGCGCGGGCAACTTTGGCAGCATCATTCCATGGATAACCATCACAGGTATTCAGATAGGGGCCGGAAAGCTTAATCCATACATTTCCTTGATCAATAAGTCTGCATAAAAACGCATAGGCCGGATCATCTGTGCCCTTTTGGGGATTCAACCGCCCCATATGGTCGATTACCACCCTGCCAGGCAACCGAGAAATTACCGATGAGTATTCCATTAATTGTACAGCACTCATATGCAATTGCATGTTCCAACCCAAATCACACACGCGATGACTGAGAGGTTCGCATAGGTCAAAGGATATCACTGAATTGGCAGGATTCCAAACACTAAAACGCACTCCCCTCACTCCGCCTTGATGGAGAGATTCCAACTCTTGATTCGAGATGGATTGATCTACCACCGCGATACCACGCGCCTTATTCAAGCCAAATCTTTGAATGGCATTTAATAAACACGAGTTATCAGTACCAAATGGTTTTGCCTGAACGAATACCGCTCGTTCCAATCCCTGCTCCTGTGCCAGCTGCATATAGGTCTCAATGGTGCCAATTTGCGTGGCGGCCTTTCCGTCATTGGAGAAAGCCGGATCAATAATATGCAGATGGGCATTGCAGGCGTGAAGGTAGGGCTGATGTTTTTGCTTACTCACTTAATTCTCCTCTTTTTATCCTAGTTAGGCCATCAGGCTTGGTAAGAACATGGCTAATTGAGGAAAGACTGCCACAAGAGCAATCACCATGATATAAATAAGTATACAGTGCAGCAAATCCGGGAACATTTTATCAATGTCAACATCTACAATTCGACTGGTAGTAATCAAACAAAGGCCAACGGGAGGGGTCAAACCACCCAAGCACAAAGTTAAACACATGAACATGCCAAAATGGATAGGATCAATCCCCATGGCATTCGCCACTGGGAGCAAAATTGGCGTCACCAAAACAATGATGGCGATAACCTCCAGAAAGCAGCCAAAAACCAGAACAATCAGGAAGGTGATCAAGAAGAAGAGGAATACATTATCCACATACTGTACAAAGAAATTAGCCATTAACGCGGGAACCTTTTCCACCGTTAAAGCATAGCCAAAAGCAGCAGAAGAAGCCATCATCCCTATAATCTGACCAGCCTTCCCTACACCATCGGTAATAATCGTGCACAATTCTTTCAAATCGATCTCGCGGTAGACAATTACCGTAAGAAAAGCTGACCATACCACCGAGATAACAGCCGCCTCGGTGGCTGTAGCAATACCCAACATGATACTGCCCAAAATAAACAAGGGAGTGGTCAACGGCAGAATGGCTTCTTTGAAAGAAACTGCAATTTCTTTGATATCATAATGCTGCTTATGGCCATCCACCATACCGTAACCATTTTTTTTGCTCTGCCATACTGAATAGGCAGCTAAACCAAAAGCAGCAAGAATCCCAGGGATAATTCCTCCGATAAACAGACTTCCTATTGATACACCCGCCGTCGCGCCATAATTAACCATAACAATACTTGGCGGAATAATGATACCCAACAAACCAGAAGCCGCAATAATAGAGCCGGTGAATCGTTTACTGTAACCCCTTTCCCGCATTTCGGGCACAATGATACTGCCAATGGAGGCCGCTGTGGCAGGCGCGGAACCGCAGATAGTGCCAAACATCGCGCTGGAAACTACACCGGTGACAGCCAATCCTCCGGTCAGCGGTCCGACCAGGGCATTGGCAAAACGGAGCATCCGCTTACTGATGCCCCCCTTGCCCATGATATCGCCAGCCAAAAGGAAAAAGGGTATAGCCAATAGAGTAAAAGAATCTACCCCTCCGATTGTCTTCTGTACAAACTGCATCAAGGGATAACCGCTGACCAAATAATAAAAACCCGCGGAAATGCCCATGGAAAACAAAATAGGCACGCCCAAAGCCAAAAACAGAAAGAAACAGCCAAATAACAATAACAACATCATATTGATTTACCCCCTCAGCGTTTCTTTACAAGCTTTTTTAAATCTACGATCGTACGGTCCATGCTTTTGATGGCCATAAGAGCCATCGCAAAGGGAACAACCGCATATTTAATTGAATTGGGATAATGCAACACCGCACTGACAAATCGGTGATTATTGACGGTATACTTCAGGCTGACAATAAAAATCGCTACAAAGCAGACTACCATCAGCAAATTCAACATTACATCCACTAACTCTCTGGGTTTGCAGGGTATCTTATCTACCAAGAAGGTTACGGCCGGATGTCCAGCATCCGAATAGTGAACCAGTGTGACTCCCATAAAGGATACCCATACTAGTAGCAGTCTGGACAATTCATCGCTCCACGCGAGGGGCGCGCCAAAAAAATAGCGCAGCATAACTTGCCCAAATACAACCACAATCATGATCACAAACATTATAAAGGAAAGAATGCGCAGCGTCCGGATCACAATTTTCTCAAACATCATGTTATCATCTCCTTAATTCATTGTCCGCAGCTCTGATTCTTAAAAAGAATTCCTTCTGCTAGTTACGGCAGAAGGAATTCAGAGCCGTTATCGGCGATTGATCAATAGCCAGAATATGTGCGGTAGGCATCCATAAGCTCGGATCCGATGACTTTTCCTTCCCATTCCTTATATAGCGGCTGAAGCAGCTCGGAGAAGGCAGCTTTGTCAACCTCATTGACTTGCATTCCTTCGCTTTCCAGTTTAGCGATCAATTCCTCATCACTGATAACATTTTTTTCGCGAATACGGGTTTCGCAGGCATCCACTTCTTCCTGAAGGATGGTTTGCCACTCCGGCGATAAGCTCTGCCACAGAGGTTCGTTAATCAGCAAACACTCATTGGTCCAAAAATGACCAGTAAGTGAGAGATATTTCTGTACCTCTGCGAACGAGGAACTGTCAATGGTGGACAAGGGGCTTTCCTGACCGTCGATTACTTTCTGCTGCAAACCAGTGAATACTTCACTGAAGCTCATGGAAATAGGCTGGGCACCTAATGCCTCAAACACGGCCAAACGCAAGTCAGAAGTAGTGGTTCGAAATTTAATGCCAGACATATCCGCAGGAACATTGATAGGGCGTACGTTGTTGGTCATGTGTCTATATCCCAGTTCCATATACCCCAAATTGCGGATTTGACCGTCAGATGCAATAATTTCATCGATTTTAGCGCCGTATCCACCATCCAAGGCGGCATAACCATCCTCACGGGTAGCAAACATGTACGGCAGATCCTCAATGGTTAGTTCGGGATGGGTCGTGCTTTGAAAGGCAATGGTTTCTAGAGCCATATCAATTGTGCCCATATACAATTGCTCATACATCTCTGTTTCTTTGCCTAATAAGGAGTCGGCATAAATCTCGATCGTGATTCCGCCGTTGGTTCTTTCTTTTACAGCATCGGACATAGCATACAATTCCTGAGTGATCAGGTGGCTGTCTGCAAAAGTAAGGCCCAATTTCATGGTAATGGGGTTAGCGGCCGGAGATTCAGCAGATGTTCCCTGCGGAAGAGCAGCCGGGGCGCTGGAAGAGGGGCTTCCGCCACAGGCCGATAGAGCAAAAATCATTGCGACAGCTAGGAACAGAGCGGATAAACGTTTCATTTTCATTCCTCCTGAACAAAACGTGTTTACATTTGCCGGCGATTTTAGATTAATTATACCATTTATAGCTCCGAAACAAAAATACAAAAAAGCCATGAGTCCATAAGCAAAACATGTGAGCCAAAACGTCCGCCTACCGCTTGATCTGCCGGATGACGTCGATCACTGTGCCGTCGCGGTATTCGACAATGCACACCACGCGGTCGGTTGTCTCGATGGGTGCGGGCACACCGGTCAGCGATTCGGCAAGCTGCTGCAAATACTCGATGCTCACAAGCTTCAGGCTGGTTTTTTCGAGGTCCTCTTTCAGCTCTTCATAGTGCGCATGTCTGGGATTCAGCGCAATTCCGGCTTCGGTCACTACCGCGGCGACCGTTTCTCCGGGAGTGCAGCAGGTAAAGACCCGTCTGGTGATCGACGGTGTGCGTCCTCTCAGGACCGGCAGACAGACGATGCTGATGTCCGCCCCGGCAGCTACATCCGGCCCGCCGCCAAGTCCGCCCATCATTTTGCCGGAGGAGCCGGTCAAAATATTGACGTTGAAATCGGTATCGACCTCCAGAGCGGCCAGTACGCCGAAATTCAGCTTGTCAAGCAGCGCGCCCTTGGTAAAAGCATTTGAGTAAACCGCGTTGTCGATCTCCACGATATTGGGATTTCCGGCCATGGCGCGTGCCGCGACCGAATCAAAGCTTTGGCTGCATTCCAGCACCCGTACCAGCTTTTTCTGGAACATCTCCACAATGCTCGCCGTCATGCCGCCCAGAGCGAAGCTTGCTGTGATTCCCCGCTCCTGCATATGCTGCGCCAGATAATTTGTGCATGCAATGGAGATGGCGCCCGCCCCGGTCTGGAAGGAAAATCCGTCACGGAAACGGCGTGAGGCAGCCATGACATCCGCCGCACGGCGCGCAATCATCAGATCGCGCGGGTTTTTGGTCATCCGTGCGGCGCCCTTTCCGATTTTTTCCGGGTCTCCGATTTCATCCACCTTGACGACCACATCCACATACTGCTGCGAGATGCTGGCGGGTACACAGGGGAAATCCACCAGATGATCGGTGATGACCACGACCTTGTCCGCGTTGCGTTCGTCAATGAACGAATAGCCCAGCGATCCGCAGGCATTGGGGCCGATCTGCCCGGTGGCATTGCCGTATTCATCCGCGGCGGAAGCGCCGATAAAGGCAACATCGATGTTGAGCTCTCCTGCTTCGATCGCTCTGGGCCTTGAACCATGAGGGCGCAGGATGACCGGATGCTGCATCAGCCCCTCCAGGACCGCATCTCCCAGTTCTCCCCGGATGCCGCTGGCCTCGATCCGTTCAATGGTTCCGTCCCGGACAAAGTCAGCCACCGAGGGATTGCGAATATTGACCACCGCGCTGGGTGCAAACTTCAGATGCTTGATCCCCAGGCTGCGGATGGCGGCGAGAACCTGTCCGATCACCTTGTCTCCTTCCCGGAAGCTGTGGTGGAAGGAGATGGTCATTCCATCGGCAAGTCCGACCCGGCGGATCGCCTCCTCCAGGGAATAGACCAGTTTTTCGGTATCGGAGGCGCTCTTTCCCGCGCGGCGCATCGTATGTACCGGAGAAGAGGCAGGCTGCCCCTCATATGCGCCGCGATAAGGCTTGACCTGATATCCGTCGATCAGCTCCGGCAATTCGCGTCCAACGGCATTTCTCATTTTATTGTCACCATCCCATCCAGCTTGATGCCCGCGGCTCTGGCCTGAGCCAATGTCGTCCTTGCCCGCAGCTCGATCGGCTTGTCAATCATGCTGCCGTCAAGGGTAACGGCGCCCTTTCCGGCCTTCCTGCCCTTTTCCACCGCGTCGAGCACACGCAGCGCATAATTGATCTCTTTCTGGCTCGGGGTAAAAAAGCTGTTGACAACGTCGATCTGTCTTGGGTGAATCACCGATTTTCCGTCGAAGCCCAGATTTTTGGCCAGTGCCGTATCCTCGCGCAGTCCCTCTTCGTCGTTGATGTCGCTGAACACGACATCAAGGGCGTCCACTCCCGCCGCACGGCAGGCCAAAAGAACCGCGTTGCGGGCATAGAATACCTCAAGGCCCTTTTTGGTTCTCTGCGCTTTCATGCTGGCGGTCAGATCTTCGGCGGAAACGGTCAGAGCTGTAACGCGCGGATCTGCGGAGGCAATTTCTCTGGCATTCAGCACGCCCATATAGGACTCAATGTTGCAGATAAGCTCGATTTTCCCTATTTCCAGGCCGATTTTCTCCTCAATTTCCGCCACGCGGCGGGAAATTTCCTGCACCTCGCGCGCATACTCCACCTTAGGAATGCGCAGGGCGTCCGGATTGGCGCGCACCGCGACCTGAATATCCTCCTCGAAGTATTCGGAGTAAAGTCCGTTGACCCGGATGGCCACGTATTTGTCGCGGGGACGGTGATGCTTCATCATCTGATAAACCAGAATGCGGGCGGCATCCTTTTCCGACGCGGGAACCGAGTCCTCAAGGTCATAGACCAGCATGTCCTCATTGTAAAACACCGCCTGAATCATGTTGACCGGACTGCATCCGCTTGCATACAGCCCAGTTCGTTTTAAATGGATTTCCCGTTCAGCCAAGACATGCCACCTCCTTTGACCAGTCCCATGAGGTCTCTGCGGCGCGGCAGGCCGCACACTGCACCCGGGCGCGAATCACACAATCCAGTGCGCCGCGGTCAAGAACCGAAACTTCAGCATCCGCTACCGCCAGCTCCTCCAGTGTCTGACGCACCGTTGCCAGAATCGACTCCCCGAACATTACTTTGACATCGCTCTGCAGGTCAATCTGAATTCCATGGGTTCCGGGACGGACGGTAACCATGCAGTCGCTTGATTCCATACTTCCCGCCATGGCGGTTTTTTTGATTTCCACAACGACTCCTCCTTTCGTTTGGTGGAAAATGGCCCCTATTTTTTTCAGTATAGCACAAGCGGAAGTCCGGCAAAAATACAAAAACAAGATGTGTGACAAATGAAACGCTTATATTCTTTCTTTCCGCAATAAGCGGAGGATATCCCTCCTATCAAACTTTCCTATTTGCAGAAGGACGAAAGCTCCATTATAATAGAATTGGAATGTTATGGGAAAGGGGCTGCCGGCATGGAATCGATTCAGGCGCGGGAAATCCACCTGGTGCTCCGCAGTGAGCGCGAGATGCTGGCAGGTTTTTTGCACGCCCATCACCTCCGCTTCGATGATGACATCGAATGCGCGTTCGGTCTGTTTGACGAGGAAAGGCTGTTGGGGTGCGGCTGCGCCTGCGGCGGGCTGCTCAAATGCTTTGCGGTGGACGAAGAGCTGCGCGGGCAGAACGGCCTTGGCATTCTGATTTCGTGTCTGTGCCGCAACCGTTTTCAGCTCGGCATTTCCGACCTTTTTGTCTTTACAAGGCCGCACAACCGGGAGCTGTTCACCCGCTGCGGCTTTACCCCCATCGCTGAAACGCAGGATGTCATTCTTCTGGAAAACCGCAGCGACGGACTGGCGCGCTACCTGAACGGCCTCCCCCGCCCTCCTGTGGGGTGCAGCCCGGTGGGCGCAATTGTCATGAACTGCAATCCCCTGACAAACGGGCACCTCTTTCTGATTCGGCAGGCGGCGGAGCAGTGCGGCTTTTTATATCTGTTCGTGGTGGAAGAAAACCGCTCCGCTTTCCCTTTTTCCGACCGTCTGTCGCTTGTCCGCGCGGGAACGGACGGAATGAAAAACGTATGCGTTTGCCCCAGCGGAAGCTACATGATCTCCGGCTCGACCTTTCCGGTTTATTTTTTGAAGGAGAGCGAGGACCCGTCGGCTCTGCAAAGCGAGCTGGACATTACTATTTTCGGGTCCAAAATCGCGCCGGTGCTCGGCATCCGCCGGCGCTTCGCGGGGCAGGAACCGTTTGATCCGGTCACGCGGCAATACAATGAAACGATGCGCCGCCTGCTTCCTGGGTATGGCGTGGAATTCGTCGAGCTTCCACGCTGCTGTGTGGACGGCATTCCCATCAGCGCCTCGCGGGTACGGCGCCTGCTGAAGGAAAACAACGGCGTAACGGATGAGGTTCTGGGTCTGGTTCCCCCCTGTACGGCGGCTTGGCTGCTGAGGTCCTTTGAAAAAGTGGACGAAGGCGGCTGAAAAGAACCGGAGCGCCAAGGAAAAGGACATTTTGCGGATATTGTGGCCTTTCTTCCGATTCCGCGTTCTCAGCGTCCAGATATCGCAGAGACCGTCTGCGCCGCCTCCTCGCAAAGCGAAAAATCTTAGCGGAATTGTTTTTTGTTTTAAGCACCGGGAGTGAAAGGCTTTGAACGGGGATTTTACGGTAAGCCTTCGCAGAGCAAGGCCGCACATGAATGTGAGGGCATCAGTTTTGAGCGGCTTTCCCGATGTGATAAGCCTTCGCAGAGCAAGGACGTGCATAAAACGCGCGGACACCGGCTTCGAACGGGGATTTTACGATAAGCCTTCGCAGAGCAAGGCTGCGCTTGAATGCGCGGCCTTGCTCTGCGCCTTTCACCACTCATCATCCGTCTTTCCAAAGGATGGCCCCGCATCCACCAAGGCAGATCTGTACGCTGTTTTCCGAAATGCCGCAAATTTTTGCCTGTCAAATATCAATCAATGCCGAATCACGGCAGGACTTTTTAGGCATAGCCAACCCAAAATCATCATTTTCCATCCTTATGAATCATATCGGCGGATTCTCATGGGTCATTCCCGCCGAAGCAGGATGCCAGTCGTGCCAACCGTCCTGATATGGCAAGGGTACAGCGAACTTGGCCGCTTATCCGGGCATGCTTTGCAATTTTTGTAATTTCCCGGCAAAGGGTAAGCCCCGGCCCAAAGGCCTCAGAGAGAGCAGGCGGTGAAACAATGCCGCTGAATATCCATCGCCCTGGTCCGGACACTGTGCAGCGCCGGCTTGATACTTGACGCATGGCATGTCTGACGCGGTTTTGGGGGAGAAATCGCTCCCGCTGTGGGCATTGTCCGCGCCGGACAAATATGGTATGATGCTCCTGTAAGGCCGCGGCCCCGTATCCGCAGGAGGGAACGGGGCACGCGGGGCAAAAGCACCGTTCCCGCGCCCGATTATGGCAAATCCGGGGACCGCATCACCGTACAGAACGGAGGGGAGACGATGACGTTTCACAAAATTTACCGGCAGCTCTATTCCTGCTGGGACGAGCTGGAAAAGGCCATTGAGGCAATCGAACCGCTCAAGGAGAAGGGGGATGCCTTTGAGCAGTTCGCCTATGCTTATTTCACCTATTTTCGCGACCTCTATCAGATCAGGGAGCTTTATATGGGACCCCAGATCCCCGAAGCATACCGGAAGAAGTATCAGCTGGAGAAAAAGGATAGCGGTGTTGACGGCCTGATTCTTCAGGAGGGCGGCTCGTCGGTCGCCTACCAGGTCAAATTCCGCAGTGCGCAGGCGGCTCCCTCCTATGATGAGCTGACTTCCTTCTGGGCAGAATCGGAGCATACCGACGGGCGGTGCATCTTTGCAAACTGCTATGCACTTCCGAAGCAGTCGCAGAAGAAGAAGGACCAGTTCACCATTCTGCGCGACTGCCTGAGCGCCCTTGACAGCGCATTCTTCGCGTGGTTGTTCCGCTTTGCCGGGACCGGGGACGCTACTGTCCGCAGAGAGAAGCTCTCGCCCCTGCCGCACCAGCGCAAAATCATCGAGGAGGTGCTGACAGGCTTTTGCGGTGGGGACCGGGGCAAGCTTCTGGCCGCCTGCGGAACCGGCAAGACTTTGACGGCGCTTTGGATTCATGAGGGAATGGGCAGCCGGACCGTCCTGTTCATCGCGCCGAACCTTGCGCTGATCAAACAGACGCTGGAAGCCTGGATGCCGCAGGCCGCGGCGCCCTTTCTCTACCTCTGCGTATGCAGCGATCCCACCGTTGCCGGTGCGGAAGAGAACGACGATTTTGCCGCGGACCCCTCTTACATCGGCGTCCCCGTCACGACCGAGGCGGAAAAGATCGCCGCCTTTCTCCGGCATCCGTCCGACAGAAACCGGGTGGTTTTTTCCACCTACCAGTCGCTTGACGCCGTCGTAATCGCCATGCAAAGCTGCCCGGGCTTTGCTTTCGACCTCGCCTTTTTTGACGAGGCCCACCGGACCGCCGGGAACAAGGATTCCCAGATGTTTATCCTCGGCATGCAGGACCAATGCATCCCCTGCAAAAAGCGGCTCTTTATGACCGCCACCGAACGCTTCGTCAACCCGCATATCGTGGGCCGCGCAAAGCAGCTCAACTACGAGGTTTTTTCGATGGACAACCGGGAGCAATACGGTACAACCTTCTCGTCGCTTCCCTTTCGCGAGGCGATCGAGCAGGGCATTATCAACGACTATAAGATTGTTCTGTGCTGTATGAGTGAGGGAGAGCTGAGACGGATCATCCGTGAGAATCAGCTCATCGATCTGGGGGACCGCCGCATCGACGCCCAGACTCTCTTTCTTCAGGTCCTTCTGGCGAAGACGATGGGCGACATCGGCGTGCATAAGGTGATCTCTTATCACCGCAGCATCAACGCGGCGCAGGAGTTTATCGAGCCATCCGACGGAAGCTCCATCCGTGAGGTCATCTCCGCCGTCACCGACTCAATGGATGCGTCCGATATTTACGCCGGACACATCAACGGAAAAATGCCGGCCGGAACGCGCCGGGAAATTTTCGACGCGTTTATCCGCGCGCCCTATGGCGTAATCTCCAACGCGCGGTGTCTCACCGAGGGAGTCGACGTTCCTATGATCGACGCGGTTTATTTCGCGGAACCGAAAAATTCGATGATCGACATTATTCAGGCAGTCGGCCGTTCTCTGAGAAAGGACCGCTCCAAGCCGGATCAGATTTCCTATATCATCATTCCAATGGTGATCTCCGATCAGGTTTCCAAATTCGAGGACATCGACCCCAAAGAGTTCAGCACGCTGCATTCGGTGATTCAGGCGCTGCGCGATCAGGATAGAATTCTGGCCGACTACATCGATAAACTGAATCTCAAAGCGGCCCGCGGCAAAGGCCACAGCCATCAGGAGCCGGATGCGCCCATCCTCGTCGGGCTGTCGGAGCAGCTGGATATCGGGGCGTTCTCCGAAAGCCTGAGCCTGCGGATCGCAGAGGTCAACAGGGACCCGAGCAAAATCGCGAAGGAGTTCCTGGTCAGCAAAGCCTCCCGCGCCTCCGGCATCCGGCGGACCTTCCGAACGGTGGGCGATTACACGATCGACGCCTATTACAGCAGCCTGGTTCTGCCGACCCTCGAGCGCTACCCCAGCTTTTCTGTCGGACTTCCGCGCGAAGCGATTGCCATCGACCATAACAACGTTTCCCACTGCGTGAAGATCGGCGCTCTCGCGGAAAGAGACCTCAAGTTCTGGGTTACCGACGTCGGCAGGGCGCTGTTCGAATACCGGGAGCTTTCTGCCGACATCTTTCGGGAGCAGATGCTCAAATATTACGAGCTGGACACGATTACAAGGATTCCCAGATTCCCCTACCGGATGGCCCTGCGGGTCATTTCCGCTCTGGGGAGCATCAACCGCTTCGAATTTGTTTATTCTCTTTATATCATCAGGCATTTTGGAGCGCAGGGCGAACGGGAGGCGATCGAACGGGTACAATATCTGCGGGATTCCTACCCCAATATCGAGGTGCTCAACGAAGCGAACAAGCGCATCGTTCTGGAGGCGCTCAACGCCAAGTTTGATACCACGCTGACCTTCGAGGATATCTGGACCTCAAGAACGACAGTCTATAACCAGTTTAACTACATCAAAAAGCATCTTCTGACATGGGAGCGGATTTTTGACCGCTCGGCGCCGAAGGATGTGATCGGCCTGCTGCCGGGCGGCGCAGAGCTGATCGCAAAAGAGCTGGAAAAATCCGCCGAGATAGAAACCTGCCCCCTCGATTCACTTCGGACAAACTATACACAGTACAAAGGCTACTAAGCTCTGACACAGCAGGGGGACGCGTTTCCTTTTCCGGGGGATGTCCTGCGCAGGACTTATGCGGGCGTGGACGCTGTTTTAAGCGTGGGCTTTGGCGCAGGAGGCTTTAGGCGCGGGCGTGGACGCTGCCCGAGAAGCTCTTTAGCGGCCCGGGGCCGCCGGCCGCTTGTCCGGCCCTGCAAAGATCCTTTGCAGGCAGGAACCGCAGGGCCGCCTATCGAAATTTCTTCCGCGTCACCTGTTCTGCAAAGCCTTTGCTCATTTGTCAGCCCGCCTTTTGTCTCCTGTTTCATCCGGTGCCTGCACCGAAAATCTTTTTACGCGGCGCCTTTCCGGACGGAATCCGCAGTTTCCAAACAGCGCAAAAGAAGGAGCGGCATCTCTGCCGCTCCTTCTTTTATTAATTCCGGACCAGTTCCACAATGCTTTCCCGCAGCGTCGTTTTCAGGTACGGGTACTGATTGAGCTGCTGGGTCGAGGTCCTCGCATTTCTGCATTTCACGATGCGGCCGACCGCAAAGCCCTCCTGCTCGCCGAGGTAGGCCAGCAGCAGGTCTGTGGGAACAATCTTTCCAAGGTAGGCCGACTGATCAACCACAATATAGGTCTTTCCGCCCGGATTCAGGCAGAGGGCGCACTGCCGCAGCACCTCACGCATATCCGAGAAATAGCCCCGGATCATATCGGGCACCTTGCGGGTTCTGCCGTCCTTTTTGCCGGTCCGCGCCTCCTTCGCAGGAATCGCCTCTTCGATCTCCTTTGCAATGAGGTCGATGTAGGGATCGCAGGCCTTCTGCACCTGAGCGCCAACAAAGGAACGGACGGCTCCCCTGCGCAGGTCTGCAATCCCCGTCATGCCGTCGGCAAAGCCTCCGAGAATCAATTCCAGCTTGTATGACTCGAAGTAATCGAAGGAGTTTGCATAGGGAGGCGAAAAAATGATCGCCCCGGCCCGCCGTCCGTCCCGGCAGTTCTCATATCTTTGGTAAAGATGGCACGCCGTATCACACAGGCCGAAGCCCCGCACGCCGTCGCAGGGCCTGACCCTGCGGATATCCTCGATCATGAGCGCCGCCTTTTCTTCAAAAAAGGCGGCGGTATCTTTAACCCGGGAGGCACTCACCTTGAGTCCGTTGCCGTCCCGCTTGCGGTCGGAACAGTCAAGGATAATCGAGACAAAGGCGGCTCGCAGAAGCTGTCCGGCCCGGGATTCCGGCAGCGTGTCAAGAAACGAACGGATCCGCACAAGCTCATCAAAGCGGGCTGGCTGGAAATAGCGGCAAACCTCCCTGTCGCTTTTTCGAGGCGCCCCGCCGCGAAAGTTCCGGAGGGCTGCGAGGAATCCGCGGATCTCTTCAAAATCCTGCGTATCGTAGCGGTCCACCTTGGTGTTGGTCAAAAATGCAGACATCGGATTGACATCGAGCCCCAGCGTGTTGTAGCCGCTCAGGACCGCGACGACATTGGTGGTCCCCGACCCGCAGAAGGGATCGATGATCAGCTCCCCCTTTTGGGCTCCGGACAGGGCAATCAGCTCTGCAATCAGCTCGCCCGCAAAGCCCTCCCGATACTTAAACCACTGATGGTACGGGGCGGCGGCATTGGCGGAAAAGTTGACCAGACGGTGGTATTTTTCCGGCGCAGCCCCGACGGCATATTTCGTCTCAAGGGAGAGCAGCCATTCCTGAAGCGCGGAAGAGTCATAAATTCTCTGTGTCTTTAACAGCTCATGCATTCGGTGAATCCTTTCTTCTCTTCCAGACGCCGTCCTCATAGAGCAGCGCCTGCTTCAGACGGGTATCCAGATAGTCGCTGGGCAGGGCGGAGATATCCTCCATCCGGCTTCCGGTGTTCACGCACCAGAGGATATACTGCATCAGGCCCCGTGTCATGTCCGCCAGCACCTTTTGATACAGCTCCGCAGTCGTATAAGTTTTCCCGCGCCGGAACAGCCGGGCGACCGCCCCATCCACCGAGCGCCGGATCACCTCTGAAAAGCCTCCGGCTCCGTCGGCCGCAGCCCCGGCGTTTCCCTTGCGGAAGGAATAGATAAAATCACCCTGAATATTTCCTGAGAAGCGCAGGTGGGCGGTGTTTTTATAGGATTCTATATAATCCTGAAACAGGATTCCGTCTTCCGGCAGGTAGAACCCGGCCCGCGCCACCGCCTTGAGCATCGCCGCCCATACCTTGATGTTCTTGTTGTTGAAGGTAAAGACGAGGTAGCCGCCCGGCTTGAGGACCCGTGCGCTCTCCGAATATACTTCGTACAAAAGCTCTTCGTAATCGTTCTCGTCCTTCGCGCCTTTGTAGTTGCTCTTGCGGCTGACGACCGCCTCTTCCTCCTTATACACACAGCGGTCGAGGCCGCGGTAAATTGCATACCATGCGTTCCATATCACCGAAAGCTCGGCGTACTGAACATTGCTTCCGTAAGGCGGGTCGGTGATGACGGCATCGACCGACTCATCCGGAACCGGCAGCGATGCCGCACTCCGGTTCAGAACCATATAGCTGCTGCGCAGCCGGATATCCTCGAAGCTCTCCACCTCCACAATATCCTTCGGCAGCACAGAGGCCGCATATTCGCAGCCCCTGAGGATGGCTCCGGCACGCTGTCTGAGGACATCGAGGATGTTGGTCTCGACATACTGATTCGGCAGCCAGAAGGCGTGCTTATCCATTGCAGTCGGCTTGCCGCCCTCCCAGTTGTCGGTCACCCGCACCATCTTGTTGGTATACCGCAGGGAAGAGCTGAACAGGAAATACAGGTACTCGTTGAGTCTGGAGCCGGTTTTCCCCCGCAGCCGCATGATGTCGTTGAAGATCAGTCCGTTGAGCGCGTAGTTGCGTTCGGTGAAAAAGTCGCTGTAACAGGCAACTCCTTTTTCATACAGCTTATCTTCATACCGGCGGTCCCAGTCCTTTGGGATCGGAAACTCCGGCTTATATTCCAGATCCCGCACGATCTGCCGCAAGTCATACTTCTGAAAAGCACAGATATTTTCCACGCCCAGTGGACGGGTCAGCGTCTTTCCAGTGGAATCCGAGCGATAGCGGACCCGCACCGGATGGCTGCCCGCCGGGGCGCAGGCCACCCGTTTGACGCCGCCCCGATGGGCGGCACAATCCCCGTTCGAGCAGCGGTACACCCCGTTTGAGAGCTTGTTTTCTTCCAGCAGTACAATCTCCGCGCCGCAGTGGGGGCATATTACCGTATACACCCACTCGAACCACAGGGCCGTGCCGCGGTCATCGTCAAATTCCACGCGGTACCAATCCCCATACTTCTTTTCCGCAGAAAGCAAAAACCGCCGGTAAAAGTCCCGCAGCTCGTCGATTTCTCCGTTAAACATCTGCATCCGGGTGATGAAGGCCGCCAGCGGATTCAGATCGACGCCGATCGCGTTGCGGCCGAGTGCGGCGGCCTCGAACACGGTGACACCGCCGCCGCAGAAGCAGTCGAGGACAATATCCCCCTTGCGGGTGTAGTGCTGAATCATATGTCTGAAGACGTTGTAGGGACGCCGCGCAAAATACTTGTGCATTTTGTACTGCGGCGTGTGTCCCTTGGCTTCGATTGATGTTTTCAGGGGCCTGATCTCCATCCTCTGGTCTCTCTCCTTCTGGTAGCGCAGGGATCTGCCGTCCTCCGGCTTTTCAGCATCGGCCGGTATGACCCACATCGTATCAACCAGCTGAGCTCCGGGAATCCGCCCTTCCTTGCACAGCGTCAGCACGCGCCTTTTGGTCAGACCCCATGCATCCGCCGCCTCTTTCGCTGATTTATAGTTCATCTGGCGCTGCCACCTTTCGTCCTTCATTATATACCTAATCGGGAACAATAGAAAGAAAAATATTTTTATTCTTCCGCCCGCGGACACAGGGCCGCGCAATCGAATCCACGCGCTGCACAGGCGGGATGCACCGGATTTCAGAGAAATGACGCCGCTTCGCCGCGCTCAGTTCTTCCGGCGAAAGCATCCCATTCCCTGCCGGTCGCTGTCCTGCGCAAAAATTTCCCGGATGCCATAATGGTATCCGGGAAATTTTTGCGCCACGCGTATGACGCCTACCGGGCATGGGCCGTTTCGGACATCACAATCTGCCTAAACTCCTCATGCTTTTGCAGAAGCCGTTCATACGTGAACTCCAGCTCCTGAAGCTCTCCCCGCCGAAGCGGCGCCGCCAGCTCCACCGCGAGATCGTACAAGGGCGTCAGCCCTGTATTGGCGGCGATCCCCTTGATGGTGTGTGCAGCTTCGAAAGCTCCGGCCGCGTCCGCCCTTTTCAGCGATTCCCCCAGCTTCTGAAACGCGGGATCTTTCTCAACGATTGCAATACAGTCGACCAGAAGGTCTTCATCCCCCATCAGCCTCGTCAGGGCGCCCTTCACGTCGCAGCCCCAGCTCTCCAATTTGATCAGCAACGCTTTCATCTTTCCATTTCTCCTATGGAAATCAAATTTTGTTCACATTATACCTTTGTTTGTGAATGAAAACAAGCAGGTATTTTTTGTTCCATATTCCCCCAAAGTCCGGAAAACGTCCTGTTTTATCTTCACAGTGAGGCACGATCCCATCCGCGCCTGTATTCTGTTGCGAAAAGCAGCTGTCATATTCTTTCAAAATAAATGATTTGGGACTTTTACGTCCTTTGCCGCTGAACAAATTTGTGCCCTGCTGTGGGCCATTCATTTTTATCAGGGAAACCGGCCTCTCGCGCCTAAGGCAAAGGTACACGGTTTTGTTTTACAAGGAAGGGGAACGGGAACAGAACTCCGCCTTTTGCGGGCCGCGGGGGCAGCTGCGGCGCAGGCGCCGTACGGTGCGGCGGGCATTCCAACACCCCTATGAACATCATCCGAAACGCTTTCTTCTCCGGTCTGATCTCTGCAACGGCGGAAAGGCTAAAGTGTCCGCAGGTTTTGCCATAGGGAACTGTCCCCTGCGCGGACTCCCTATGCCCCTTCAGATTTTCTCGAGCAGAATATCCCCGTCGTGCTTTTCTCCCGGCGCTTGTCCGTCAGCCCTTTCCGCTCTCTTTCCTTTGTGTGCGCGGCCGATGCAGTTTTTCACCGCCCAATCCCGCGGCTTTGGGACGAACAGAATGAACCGGGCTTCCTCCGATGAGGTGCTCCGGCTTTGATTGAATGAAACGCCGTGCGCGGCCGGGCCTGAATATTCTCCGCCTATTCTGCGGTACATCCGGTCATAATATGATGACGGAACGCTTTTAGAACCCCTTCAAAGGAGAAGCGCCATGGAAAAGCTGCTGCATCTGATGCTGCCGGAGATTATTTCCACCCTCGAGCTGATCGGGGTGCTCATTATTTTTGGAAGCTCACTTAAAACCTTTGTCCTTTACCTCATCTGGTTTTTTCGGGGAAGGAGCTATCCGGTCAAACGGGAGCTTGCCTTTTCCCTTGCTCTGGCGCTGGAATATAAAATGGGAGCCGAAATTTTAAAGACCGTCCTGATTCGGGATATGCAGGAAATCTGGATGCTCGGAGCCATTATCATTCTGCGGGCGCTGCTCTCCCTTTTGATTCATTTTGAGATGAGGGAGTAGGCAGGATTCTCAAAATCGAAAGAAACGAACGGCGCCCGGCAAAAAACTGCTTCCTTTTTGGATTACAGGATTACAGAATATGGTAGTGTCTCCCGAAGCAAATGATCTTCACGCATGTTCCAGGCCCTCCTGCGCGGGATTGTCCAGCAGGCTGCCCCGAAAATCAAACCGGGAGCCGTGGCAGGGGCAGTCCCAGCTCTTTTCATCGGGATTCCATTCGAGCTGGCAGCCCAGATGCGGACAACGGATGGAGACGACGAAACACTCCCCCTTCTCGTCCTTGTAAACGCCCATCTTCTGTCCGTCGCACTCCACCACGCCGCCATGTCCCGGGGGAAGCGCCTCCAGCTCGGCGCGGGGCGGCGTGAAAAGGCTTCTTGCAAGCCCCTTGGCCGCCTGCGCCGTTTCCTCAAAGAGTGTTTGCGCACTGGCGGAAGGGGTAAACCGCTGCGGGGAGAAGACCGGCTCCCATGGACTCGCCCCCTTCACAATGAGGTCTGCAAGCAGCAAAGTGGATACCATTGACGAGGTCATGCCCCACTTTTGAAATCCGGTGGCCACATACCAGCCGGGCTCGGCTGCGGAATAGCGTCCGATATATGGCACCCCATCGAGGGTCATACAGTCCTGCGCGCTCCAGCAGGCGGTTTCTCTGCTCTGCGGCCAATACCGCTTTGCTGCCTGCCGCAGCTTTTGATATTGGCCGCCCGCCGAGTTTTCCCCGGTGCGGTGGCTTCCACCGCCGAGGAAAAGCGTCTCCCCCTGCGGCCGGAAGGAGAGTCCGTCCTCATCAATTCCCAGATACATCCCCTCCATCCGCGGGGTCCCCTCCAGAGACAATACATAGCTGCGTTCCTGATGCATCCGCATAAAGAAGTAGCCCGGCACATTCAGGAAGGGATAGTGACAGGCGAAAACGATCTGCTCCGCGGTCACAACACCCCGGTCGGTCATCACCCGTTTTCCTTGCACCGACCGCACTGCGGTCTGCTCGTAAATCTCCAACGGCTCTGCAACCGCCTTGAGAAATGAGAGTGGGTGAAACCTCGCCTGTCCCTCAAAACGCAGCGCCGTTTCGACCGGAAAAGGCAGCTCGGTTTCTGTACAGAGGCGCGCGTCAATTCCAAGCGTTTCGGCAGCTTTCCACTCACGGACAAGAGCCTCCCGCCCGGAGGTGGAATAGAGATATGCCGGCGCTTCGGCAAAGCCGCAGTCGATTCCCGCCTCCCGCACCATCCGCCGGTATTCCCCGATCGCCCGCTGGTTGGATTCGGCATACTGGCGGGCCTTTTCTTTCCCGAGCTGCTCAAGAAGGCGATGGTAGATCAGCCCATGCTGGGAAGTGATTTTCGCAGTGGTATTTTTCGTCTGTCCGCTCCCGATGCGGGAGGCTTCCAGAACAACCGTCCGCAGCCCCGCAGCCTGCAAAAAATATGCGGTGAGCACTCCCGCCAGTCCCGCGCCGATCACTGCGGCGTCCGCTTTGAGATCCCCGGGGAGCGCAGGCCGCCCGGGGAGTGTTTCGGTTTTGCTCCAGAATGATCTGCTCATCGTCCGCACCCCACCCCGGCGCCGCCGTCCCTTCCACAAACTGAGCCCCGCTCCGCGCCGCAGGCGGTGAGCGCCGGTCCCGGCAAAACAGGCAGCGGTTGCAGGCGATGAAGGTTCTGGTTCCCGCCGCAAGTGGTGAGCGCCGCCTTTATCATTTCGCACCAATTTTCCGGAGTCCGAATCTCCTGAGAGGCAATTGCTTGCATAATATCACGCTCCTTTATGATCATTATCGTTGGTAAATCCGTCGTAAATATTCCGAGCGGGCAATTCGAATGGAAACTCATACCTTTCTTTCACCCTGTCTAAATTATGATTTCTATGTTAACAAAATTAAAACATTTTCCGCATATGTGAACAGTGTTTTATCCAATTCGATCTCTCTTGTTTCCGAAAATCACAGGGGTTACAATAAAAACGATCGAAAACAGGCCGGAAGGGAGGGCCGTTTGACCGCCTGCCGACAGAACCCGCAGACAAGTTTTATGATTGAGAGGGAAGGATATGACAAATTTAAATCAGAAGCTATCCACCGGCACCAAAATCGGATACGGCGTAGGACAACTGGGTTCCGGTCTGGCTTATAACCTGTATTACTACTACTTTATCTACTTTATGACCACCATCGCCGGAGTCAATGCGGCTGTGGCCGGCACCATCTCGCTGTTTGCGGTCATCTGGGACGCGGTTACAGACCCGCTGATCGGCATTTTCAGCGACTCGCTGAAGATCAAGACGGGTACCCGCCGCCGCCTGATGATGCGCGCCTCCGTTCCGCTGGGCATTACTGTTTTTCTGCTCTTTACCTCCTTCAACTTTGCGACCGACGGCGTCAAAATCTTTTACTATGCAATTCTCAACATTTTCTTCTGGATGTTCTTCACCATGTGCGACATCCCGCACATCACACTGGGGCAGGAACTGACCGAGGATTATGACGAAAAAAGCTCCATCCGCGGTTATTCCTCCGCCTTCCTGTATGCGGGCGAGCTGGTCGTTTCAGGCGCCACGATGATTCTGGTCAACCGCTGCTCCACCGAGGTGGTCGGATGGAGAGTCGTTGCCATCATCACCGCCCTTTTCTGTTTCCTCTCCTACTTTGTCGCCGGCGCCTGCACAAAAGGCAAGGAAATCGCCCTTTCAGATGAACAGGCCAAAGCGGCCAACACCGTCTCTCTGCGCGGCTTTGTGGACTGCTTCACCAACCGCACCTATGTCCTGCTGATCCTCGTCGCTCTCTTCGCCAACTGCATCGTCGGTATTCAGGCGTCGGGCAACATCTTTGTCCAGACCTACTTCTATGGCCTGAGCGACATCCAGATCAGTGTCATCAACATGGGCAAGTGCTTCTACATGATCATCTGCTCGCTGGTGATCGGTGAAATTTCCTCCAGGGTGGATAAGCGCAAGGTGATGATCTTCGGCTTCTTCGCATATGCCTTCGGCATGTTCTGCATCCGGATTCTTCCGGCCACCATTCCGTTCTATATTTTCGCCCTCTGCTTCTCAGCGCTCGGCAACGCCACCTTCTGGACTCTGATCTACTCGGTTCTGGCCGATGTGATTACCATCGACGCCGCGGAGCGTGGTACAAACCGCGCGGGCGCGATGACCTCTCTCCTGAGCATGTGCAACAAATTCGGCTGCTCGTTCGGCATGTGGGCGGTCGGCGTCGGCCTGACCGCTACCGGATTCGTCGAAAGCGCCGTTGTGCAGAGCGCGGGCGCCATCTCGGGCATCCGCTCGGTCTACGGGGTCGGCGGCCTGATCTTCGGTCTGATCATCGCGTTCCTCGCCATCAAATACCCCTACTCCCGCGAAGTTTACAACGCAAAGCTGGCGCAGCTCCAGAAGAAATAACGTTCTTTTCCGTCGGCGGCAGAAAAATGCCCCGCGCGGTTGATTCGCGCGGGGCACTTTGAAAGCTAGAGGATGGCCGGCTGCTGAAGCACCATGCTGTGGATTCCTCCGCCGCCGAGAAAAACTTCCCGGGCATGGATGCCGATCAGTTTCCGTCTCGGGAAGAGCTCCGCGAAAATCTCTTTTGCACGCGCGTCGTTCTCATCCCCGAATTCAGGGTAGATCAGGCTTCCGTTCGGCATGTAAAAATTCAGGTACGAGGCCACCAGCATATCCCCCGCCAGACGGGGGATCGTGTTCTGGCATCGGTCGATCCCTTCCGATTCCTCGGAGGTGATCACCAGCGGCCGGGGCAGCGGCATCCTGTGGATCCGTAGCGTTCTGCCGCAGGCGTCGGTGACCGCGGAAAGGGTTTCAAGCGCCTCGCGCACAATCTGGTACTGCGGATGCCCCGGATCGTCGGTCCAAGAGAGAAGCGCCTCCCCCGGGCGGACAAAACAAAACAGATTGTCGATGTGTCCCTTGCCCTCGTCCATATGAAGTCCGCGCCGCAGCCAGATGATTTTCTGCACCCCGAGATACTCCTTGAGGGTGGATTCCATCTGCTCCCGCGTGAGGTGGGGATTTCTGCCCTCGCTGAGCAGGCATTCCTCGGTAACCACAATCGTGCCTTCTCCGTCCGCGCGGAAGGCACAGCCCTCCATCACAAACTCCCGCAAGGGGTAGTAGTCGATGCGGGCCACCTCGCATACCTTTTCGGCCACCAGGCTGTCGGCGTCCCAGGGGAAGTAAAGCCCTTCCACCAGACCTCCGTAGCCGTTAAAGGTCCAGCTGATTCCGCGGACCTCTGAGGCGCTCACCACAAAGGTCGGCCCGGAGTCGCGCAAAAATGCCTCGTTGCTGCTCATTTCGATCACCCGAACCTCCGGGCAGAGTTGGTTGCGCGCGTTTTCGTACTGATCGGCATTGACGCAGACCGTAACCGGTTCGAAGCGGCTGATGGCCTGCGCAATCTGTGCGACCACCTTCTGAGCGGGCTTTGCGCCCAGCCTCCAGTTGTCCGGCCGATGGGGCCAGAGCATCCAGCTTCCGGCATGCCAGTCGCTCTCGGCAGGAATGGAAAATCCGTCGCAGCTTGGAACGGAGGATAATACAGCCATTCGATTGTTACACCCTTTCTGAATTGTCTGTCCCCTCCGGCGCGGCGGGGATTTCCTGGGGGCCGCCCTGATTTCTGGCGGCCCAGCTGTAGACAAGGACCTCCAAAATCGCCTGCATCGGCGCCCGGGAACTGATGTCGCTGCCCATATAAAAGGCCGGGGACGTGAATGCATAGAAATTTAAATCACTGGTATTTTGGATCACATTGCTGCCGAGGCCGGTGATCGAAACCATCGTCGGCCGCTTTTCCGAGAGAATCCGCTCCATGGTGTTGATGACCCCCTTTTCCTGCCCGGTGCAGGAGAGGACCATCAGCAGGTCGTCCCCGGTGATCTGCCGAACCGCGCTGCGAAGCTCGTAAGGCTCCGCGGGGGCGAAAACCAGAAACCCAAGGGTGGTAAAAAGCCGCAGCGCATAACTGGCGGCTTCCCGGCAGAACTCATCCGAAAGCAGGAAGATGCGCGGCGAACGCGCAAGATATTCGTGGAAACGGGTGAGCTTGTCCTCCGAGACGATCCGCAGCGTCTGCACGATCATGTCCACATATCCCGTCAGGTACTCGTTGCGGGAATCCCACTGGGGAGTCTGCGGCGCGGCGGCGGAAAAATCGGTCAGGCGCAGCAGATTGATGAAATCGCTGTAGCCGGAAAATCCCAGCTTGCGCACGAAGCGGATCATCGTGGTGGTCGATACATAGCACTCATGGGAAAGCGTGCGGATGCTTTTATCCTTGACGGTATGGATATTCTGCACCACATACTCGTAGATTTTCTGCTCCGTCTGATTCAGTGACGGGACATGCGGTTCAGTAAACGCGAAGAAATCCTGCCTGATTGGAGCCGCCCCCCTTCCCTTGCATAATAGTATTGTATCGCCTCTTCCTTGGATCTGTCAACGAACCGGCAGAGCAAACCGCCTCTTTTGCGGGGCTGTTTCTGCGGCAATTTTGTTCACAATGTTACATGTTGTATGGCAAATGCGCCGGATGTCCCCGCGGCGGATGGACGGCGCCATGAGGTAAAGAATGAGGAAACAAAGAGAACTCCGCCTGACGGACGCGCTTATTACGCTGTTCTGTTTCGGCATTATGATTTTCCTGGCCGTCTTGCGCTGGGATATGACGCCCCATATCCCGATGCTGCTGGGCTGCATCGCCGCTGCCGCGGTCTCCCTTGCACGGGGATGCAAATGGTCGCTGATCCAGCAGGGCATGGTGGAATCCATCGCCCAGTCGCTCGAATCAATCATCATCCTGCTTCTCATCAGTGTGCTGATGGGGGTATGGATTCAGTCCGGGGTTGTTCCCGCCATGATTTATTACGGACTGAAGGTCATGGCGCCCTCCATTTTTCTTCCGTGCGCAATGGTCATCACCTCGGCTGTCTCGATGGTGGTCGGATCGTGGGGCTCCGCCGGAACGCTGGGTCTCGCCCTGATGGGAATCTCCCAGGCGCTCGGTATCCCCGCGCCGCTGACGGCGGGAGCCATCATCTCGGGCGCTTATGTCGGGGACCAGCTCTCCCCTCTCTCGGACAGCACCAACCTGACCGGAGCGGTGATCGGGGTCAGCGTTTTTGAACATGTGCGCTTCCTTTCCCCGGTGGCGGGCTGCTCCTATCTGCTGGCCCTGACGGGCTACTTTCTGGCCGGGCTGCATTACCGCAGCGGGACCGCAGAGACGATCGCCGAGAATACAGGTGCCTTCCTGTCGAGCATTTCCAGCGCATTTTCCCTTTCGCCGCTTCTGTTCCTGCCCATGATCCTGCTGATTTTCTGCATTCTGCGGCGCGTCCCGGCAATTCTCGGCATCTCGGCGGGAATCCTGTCGGCCGGAGTACTGGGGGCGCTGATGCAGGGCAGCGGCCTGAGCGCGCTGATGCGCGCCTCCAAGGAAGGCTATGCCGGCACAACCGGCAACAGCATGGTCGACCGCCTTCTGACCGCGGGCGGTCTGGATGCAATGATGCCCTCGATCAGCCTGATTATCATCGCCATGATGTTCGGGGGAATTCTGGAAAAAAGCGGACAGATGCAGGCGCTGACCGCGCCGGTCATGCGGCTGGTGCATTCTCTCACCGGGCTGACCGGAGCGGTGGTGCTGACCAGCATCCTCTCCAACATCACCATGCCGGACCAGTATGTGGCGGTGGCGCTGCCCGGGCGGATGTTCCGAGGCGAATACGACCGGCAGAGCATCGACCGTCGAAAGCTGGGGATCGCCCTTTCGGGCGGCGCGATCGCTACCTCGGCACTGGTGCCGTGGAACACCTGCGGCAGCTTCATGGCGGGAGTGCTGGGGGTTCCGACCCTCTCCTATGCACAGTATGCCTTTTTTAACCTTTCCATGCCGGTACTGGCCATGCTGGCCATGGCGGCAGCCTCCCGCAAGGGACGGCTTTTACAGCAACAAGGAGGTAAAACAGCATGATGAAGCAGATCGCTCCCACGCCGCTGCAGCGGCAGGGAATGGAACAGATGGAACAGCGGCTCGATGCGCTCCTGCACGACCCGATAATGCCGGTGCCGGGCTATGGGGTGATGGCGTTTGACCGCGGCGGGCTCGTCTACCAGCGGTATGGCGGCCTGGCCCGGATAGAACCGGGCGCACCCGGCGGCGGGACGCCGTTCGGCGAGGATACCCGTTTCCGCACCGCCTCCATCTCAAAGATATTCTCCGCACTGGCGGTCATGCAGCTCTGTGAGGAGGGGAAAATCGACCTCGACGAAGACGCGGGACTCTATCTGGACTTTCCGCTGCGCAATCCGAACTATCCCGCCGTGCCCATCACCCTGCGGATGCTGCTTTCGCACACCTCCTCGGTCCGGGATGGCAGCGTCTACTCCATCCCCCCGGAGGACCGTCTGGAGGAGCTGCTCCTTCCCGGCGGAAAATACAACCGCTTTGGGGACCATTTTGCCGACGGCAGCGACGGAACCGACCGCTCTCCGGGGCGCTACTTCTCCTATGCGAATCTGAACTACGGTATCATTGGCACAATTTTGGAGCGCTTGAGCGGAATCCGTTTTGATGAATACATGCGCACCCGGGTTCTGGAGCCGATGGGCCTGGGGGCGAGCTTCAACGTTGGAGACTTTGACGTACAGGCTCTGGGGCGTCTGTCCCCCATCTACCAGTCGAGAAACGGAGCCCTCTGGGACGCTTCGCAGCCCTGGGCGGCACAGATCGACGACTACAACGGCAGAGAACAGCCGCGCAACCAGGTGCTGATCACCAACCCCGACCTTGGCGGTGAAAATGTAATGGCCTCACTCGCGGATTACCGGATCGGGGATAACGGCACCCTTTTCTCACCGCAGGGCGGGCTGCGGATCTCCTGCCGGGAGATGCGCGCGCTGGCCGAACTGCTTCTCACCGGCGGTCTTGTGGATGGGAAGCGCCTTTTATCGGAGCAGTCGGTCGATACGATGTTTACCTCCTGCTGGCGTTATGACCCGGACCACCCGAACGGAGACAGCTACGATGGGCTGATGTGCTGCTACGGGCCGGGCATCCACACGATGACCTCCGGCGCGGGGGACCGTTTCCTGCAAGAGCGGGATATCGTACTCTCCGGCCATTTCGGAGAGGCTTACGGCCTGCTGGCAGGGCTGTTCCTCGACCGGGCGCGCGGGCGCGGCATCTTCTATGTCATCAACGGGCAGGGTGCCCCTGATTCCGAGCACCATGGGCGCTATTCCGGGATGTACGAATGGGAAGAACGCCTCTGCACTGCTCTTCTGGACTGCTTCTTCCCCAAAGGATAACCAAATCCGTGCGCGAATGTGCGGGATGCGCCGACTCTAAAAAGGCAGGACACCGTTTCGCCTTTTCAGAAGCGTCAAACCAGTTTTCATTTGTATCATCGTCCTCCTATCAAGAAGCGGACAAACATGGGCGGCCTCCGGCTGTCCGCGCTTGCCCGCTTTTTTGTTTTCTCTTTCTGTCTGCGCGCCCGGCCGGAGAGCGGCATGGCCAAGAAGCGGCGCCGCTGCACCGCGGCGGCCAAAGCCGCGATCCCATCCTGTTTCGTTTTGCCCCTTTTTGATCCATCTCCGCTTCGCGATGCCCAACCCGATTGGCAAAGCATCTCTATTGCCCGCCGGTACGGCTGGCGGGGGTCCTGTCCACAGTCATAACCCCCGGTTAAGCCGGTGACCTGAGCCGGCCCCATCAGGACCTATTACCGGCAGTGCCGCAAGTCTCACTGAGTTTATTCACTTGATCCGCAGCCCGTAAACAGGCGGCTGTTGTTCTAACTGCGGCTTTTCATCATTGAAAGTCTGTTGTCAGCAGTTTGCTTCTCCCGAAGCTTGAATCGAAAGCTTTTTACGGAGATTGCCTCTACCGGAAAACCGGTGGTTCCTCTTGCCAACGACCGGTAGTCGCCCTGCACACAACGACCGCAGACCAGCGCGTGTGCTGTCTGCCATATCCGTCGATATAGCCAGCGGCCGCTCTGCTCACAATAACAAAAAAGGACCAGTCAAACAACTGATCCTTTTTTCTTTGGTGGGAGCGGGTGGATTCGAACCACCGTAGGCGTACGCCAACAGATTTACAGTCTGCCCCCTTTGGCCACTCGGGAACACTCCCATATCTCTTGCTATGAAGTTTTTAATGGTGGAGCTGGTGGACGGATTTGAACCCCCGACCTGCTGATTACAAATCAGCTGCTCTACCAACTGAGCTACACCAGCGTAGTAAGTAACTGACAGCGAAAGTTACTATACCATAGCCCTGAAAAAAAGTCAATACTTTTCTAAAATAAATGTGCATTGCAGATCCTTTGTAAAAATTTTATGCAATCTCTGCCGAAACATGCAGACTGATCACGATTGACAGGACCTTCCGAATAAGATATAATACTTTTGTTTTACAGAGAGATGTTTTTCCATCGACATTTTGATCGCAATTATGGATGCTGTATATCTGTGACGCATCGTTTGATTTCGCCGAATACGACAGGCCTGACAGCTCTTTAACGTCCCGGAATATGCAGAATATGGGAGTGTTGTGGGGCAAACAGTGTCGGGCAGCGCTGGTAGAAATATCTGACGGCGGTTGGGAGAATACGCCCAGCCGGATAAAACAACTCAATAACCGGGTGTAGCGCAGCTGGTAGCGCGCCTGCTTTGGGAGCAGGATGCCGCAGGTTCGAATCCTGTCACTCGGACCAAAAGATAGAAATCCGAACTTAATCTTCCAAGTTGGAGATGGGTTCGGATTTCTTCTTTTTACAGAAAACCTGGATTTAATCCGATAAACGAAAAAAGGCGGGCTTTCCTCGTTGATTTGAGGAAAGCCCGCCTTTTCGTGTGCAAACAACTCACATAGTAAATATGGTTTAAAAGTCCCCTTTGGCATAAAGATGATTTGGTATTATGTATATCAAGTGCCCAAAGTGAGCACTTGATCGGCGATTCGTTCGTTTTATCCAGCTTTAGCCATATGCTGCTTTAGCTGTTGTTCTTCCTTCCACTGGGCAAACTGACGCTGTCCTTCTTCGCTGGCGTAAAACTTTTCAATCTCCGGCAGCAGCACACGGGCCAAAGCCTCCATCTCGTGCTGTGGAATCCCGGTGCCGTAATCATTTACCTTTTTCTTTTTTGCCAAATGGTGTACCTCCATAATAAATTTGCATGTACGTACAAAGGAGAAACCGCCACATATGGCGGTCACAAGTTTTGCTCAATAGGCCGCTCCTTTCTCCCGGAGCCACGGGCATACACATCCAGAACTTCCTTTGGGATACGATCCAGCACAGCAACGGCGTCAGCATAGTCCCGCCGCAGCTTGGCATCGGCCAGTTGCTTTAAGGTGCTTTCTTGGGTCGCTTTCTCCAGGGATTGCTCCAGCTGAGCGTTCTTCTGTTTCAGCTTTTTGTTCTCCATGGTGGTTTCTGTAAATGCCACCTGATACTTCTTCAGGGTGCTGTGCATTTGTTCCACAGCCGGAATGTACTAATCCAGAAAAGCTGCAATCTCGGCGGCTCTGCTTTTTGCGTTAAAGGCTCCAACACCGGCCAGCAGTTCCTCCAGCTTGGCTTTTTGCTTGGTCAGGCGGGTCATCTCTTTGAACACTCTGGGCGGGATGTGGTCATGTCCGGTCTGGCTGGCACTTTCCCCACGCTCCAGGTCGGGATATTTCCGCACCATGTGTTCCCAGAACTTGTCCTGCCACTGGGTCAGCTTTTTCTTATTTCCCACGATCTCCTTGGCGCTGAGCCTGCCATCCGGTGTCAGCGGGACAAAAGAAAGGTGCATATGGGGCGTTTTCTCGTCCATATGCACCACAGCAGATATGATTGTTTTTGGATCTTGGTTTTGCTGGATAAATGTCAGCGCCTCTTGAAAATAGGCTCTGATCTCAGATTTTTTCTTCCCCTGAAAGAACTCCGGTGTGGCAGTTACCAGGGCTTCCACGACTCGAACACTGTCTGACCGGGTACGGCAACCGGCTTCTTTGATCTGCAGATCAGCCTCCGCACGATATTTCCGCTGCGGCTTGATCAGATGGAAATTATACTTGCTCCTGCTGATGTCCACATCGGGATTGCTGGTGTATTTCTCTTTGGTGCACTCGTTGTGGGCTTCAATGTTCCCAATCTCCGGCCCCTTGTACTTGGCAAAGCGGAGTATGGCATATTGCGGCTTGCTCATGCTCTGTCCCTCCGTTTCTGCCAGACGATGTCATATCCCAGCACATCGGCCAGCTCCACGACCTCCTTATAGCGGATGGATTCCCGCTGGAGCTTGGCCGACAGGTTAGAAACACTGTCCGACCAGCCGTATTCCTCATGGAGCCGGTCAACTACCTCCTGCATGGTGTATCCCGCCCGGACGATCTGTGCCTTGATTTCGTTGCGTACCGTCATAATCAAAAATCCTCCTAAATTTACTTGATAAAAAAGCGAAACCTGTACGCCCTTGGGCATAACCGCTTCGCTGTGTGGTGAAAAAGTCTCTTGTCAACAAATCCGTTCAGAATTGCCGGTGTGATGTCCTGTCTATAAACCGCACCTTCCGACTTTCCCGTTCCGTGTGACTTGGTTTGAAACCGTGCATTTTCCATGATTCTGCGTACCCGGTTCACCAGGGCGAGAAGCACGGTTTCGTAAAATTATTTCTTTCAATCGGCGAATACTTTTCGATTTTCACTTGTCTTGATTTGTTCCCCCGATTTTGCCAGTGATTTTTGAGATAGAACTGCTGAAGTGCTATAAAAGGGAAACAATGGTCAATCAAAGCGTACGTACGTACACGGTTCAGCGCCGCCATTCCTCCGGCACATCTTCCGGTACGTACGTACGCATGGAATCACCGGAAAACACCGACATATTGTTTCTCACCAGCACCTTGATACCCAGAAAGCCACGTACTCGCCGTCCGGCAGCATTGGTCACATTGTTGCAGTATTCCAGATTGTAGCGGCTCTGGCAGGCAATCAGGGCTTCGCTGAAGCTACGCGGTTTCAGGGTAGGCAGATTATTTTCGGTGCAGTAAATCTGGTATGCCTCATACAGCTCTTTGGAACTGGAAGACATATTGGCTTTCAGGCGAACATACCCGTCAGAATCCAAAAAATCATACACATTGTTGTTGTCCCGTTTGACTGCCTCCCGATTGTCTTTTGTGCGCTGGCTCTCGGTAAACTTGAAATTGTTGGCGGCCAGCCGCTGCAATCCCTCAAAAGCCCACAGCAGAATGCCCTCCACCTCGGCCTTCATCTTTTCGGCCAGGTCGGGATCATCCACACGGCCAGCAGGCTTTTCTTTTGTAGTCAATACCAGCTGGCGGCGGTAAAATCCGTCGCTCCGATCAAACAGCGCCTGCAAGTCCCCGTTGAAAAAAGCCAGCAGCCGGGCGCACATCCACCCCTGGTAGCTCTGCTTGCCCTTGCGCTCCAAATCCATCTTTCCCTGGGCGGTCACGATGGACTTTACATAGTTGGTCTGGCGCAGGGCTTCCATTCGCATATCGTCATCCACGCACAGGAGGATATGCTCCAAGTCAGCACGAGCAAATCGGTTCTCAGATATTTTCCCGATGCTGCCGTCCTTCATGTTGGAGCCGAATAAAGTCCCCAGCACAGCGCCGATCTGGCTCTTGCCCTCGCCGCCGTTGCCCTTAATGACCATCATCCTCTGTCCCTTGTTGCTGGGGATCAGGCAGTAGCCCAGATACTCCTGCAAGGATGGGATGTCCTCCGGGTAGAGCAGGCCATCCAGAAATTTCAGCCAGAGAACAGGTTTCGGGGCGTTGGGGTTGTAGGCCACGGGGAAACGGTTGCGGACGATTTCGGGTTTTCCCTCCGCAAAAGTTCCATCCAGAAAAAGTGTGCCGTTAGAAAGATGAATCCGGTCCGGCTCCGGTGGAAAATCCTCCACTAGTGCTGCCAGCTTCATCAGCTCCACAATGTTGCTGATTTTGCGGGGAATATTGCTGACCGCACAGCATTTCAGTTCCTCAAAAATTTCTCCCCGCAGGGGTAGTTCATCGGTCACACGGCCTTCTGGCGTGAAAAAAGCCCCGTTTGTGAAGATGATCTTGTGCGACTGCAAGAACTCATCACAAAACAGGGCTTCGTTGATGCTTTTTCCATCAAACCAGACGGGCATCCCGTCAGGCTGCTTGTTTTTCTTCATGGGTGACTTCCTCCTTTTCCAATCTCTTTAACCGCTCCTCCAAACCGGCGATCAGGCCATCTTTGTTGATCATTTCTACAATTTTCACTCGCTGTTCCAGCTTGGTGGCACTGAGCAAATCTGCCAGATACTCCACATAGTCCAGCATCTGGCAGGCTTCCACAAACCGGTCATCTAAACTGTCATCTGGATTGGAGGGGGCATAGTTCTGTTTCCAATCTTCCAGGAGATGCAGATAATCGCACAGCACCCGCAGGCAGCGCACTTCCTCTTGCCGGTATGCTTTCAGCAGGGGACGCTCCGGTTTGGGTAGAGCGATTGCCGCTGGTGGCTTGTCCGGGTCAATGCCAAAGTCATAAGCCAGCTTTTGGACCGCTTCGTAGTTACTCAGATCAAACAATTTGGCCACAAGGTCAATCACATCACCGGTGGCCCCGCAGCCGAAGCAGTAAAAATATCTTTCGTTCAGCTTCATGCTGGGGTGCCGATCCTCGTGGAACGGACAGATGCACATCCCGTTTCGGTTGACTTGCAGCCCGTAGTATTCCGCCGCATCCGGCACACAAATATTTTGTTTTACCAGTTCAAACAATGTCATTGCCGCCGCCTCCCTTCCGAAAGAAAATGCTGGGTGCCGTTTTTTACCATAGGACCTCTCTTTCTTGCGCTTCCGGCGCATTCGCTGTAAAATGTTTATGTGGTTCCGAAAAAAGTAATCCTCTTTCAGATTACCTCTTCACTAATAGGAGGAATCCGGGGTGCAAAACGGAACCATTTTTGAAAAATCGCAAAATATTTTTTTGAAAAGAGGTGGGGTCATGGCGTATCTGTCTGATGACGAGCTTCTGGATACCGAGGGTGGCTTCACCGGATGGGACGATGACATAGGCGCTGGATCGGCGGAAGAAACGCTGGAACAGGCACTTGCGGAAGAACGTCTGGCCGAGCTGGAAAGTGAGCTGGAGCAGGACGAGCATCCCATCGACTATGAGGCGGAGCTGGAGAGCGAGGAAGAAGAAGCTGCCCCAGTCAGCGAAAAGCGGCTGAAACGGGAGATTCGGGCGGAAGCTGTGCGGCGGCTGGAGGAAGCAGCCCGCACCGAAAAGGACTTCCAGGTCGTTGTAGGGGAATGGGACAAGCTGGACCGGAACCGGGAGCGCAGGGAGCGGGACCACGAAAATCTCCGTGGGGATGTGCCGCTGGAATATCAGGCGGTGCCTGAACCGAAGCTCATTCCACGGTGGATGAATAGCCCCGCATACCGGCAGCTGATGGCCGGGAACTTTCTGGACATCCTGTTTGAC